>Ga0209389_1002251_pt1 | contig 14592 bp, 10 predicted proteins | sample CowpearedBW_FD_187526 | JGI IMG/M metagenome (GOLD analysis project Ga0209389, IMG submission 187526) | Root nodule microbial communities of legume samples collected from California, USA - Cow pea red BW (SPAdes) (version 2) | ecosystem: Host-associated > Plants > Roots > Nodule | place: USA...
AATACTATTAGTTTTTTATCTCTTTATAATTATTTTTATTTCTATAATTACCTTAAGTGAAGTGTCTTTAACCTCATTCTAATTTATATTTAGTTCTCATTCTTATTTTTTTTATTTATATTCATCTTCAGTTGCGTACTGGTCCTATTTATTTTCATTTATTTATTTATATTATCTTCAGTCACGTATTGGTCATCTTTATTTATTTATATTTATTTTCAGTTATCTACTGATTTTTTTATTTGTTTATTATGGTTAATATTAACATAAAATATATGATAAATAAAGATTTAATTATTGTAGTTGAGGGTATGACCTTCGGGATTTAAACGAGTTAGTATTACTCAAGATGAGATATTCTTAGGTTACTTTGTTGGTCATGTTGAGACTTATTTATCTTGACTAGTCACTACAAAATTAATCAAAATCTTTATAAAGTATGAAAAAAATATATATACAATTTTATGGATTTGAAAGAGTTTTCACTTTATTTTATTTTATTGAGATATGTTGTATTTTTTATGTGATATTTTTCTCACTTCCCTATTTTATGATTGTGTATAAAAAATATATTATAATCTCATCGTAGATGGTATCCCCTAACATGTCTGACCCATTCTTTGTCGATATTGTAGCAGTCTTTTCAGGAAACACATGACAGACTAATGCGGTAAATAATTCGGTAACATTTCAAGGAACGAGAAATTATACCATTACATTCCTAAATACTCCAAATGCACCTGTTATCCTTGAAGGACATATTGGAGTCACTTTTTATTTAGCCTCAATAGTGCAAGTGAATCATATCCATAATATTTTTCCTCCACATTTTTAAAGGCTAATATACGAGGGGGAAACTATAAATAAATAATACTTATTCCTCTTCTAATGTAGAAGAATATAATATGTACCAAATTATGTAAATTTAAGATGCATACAGTACTGTAAAATATATAAATATATGTATGTGTGAATGTTTTAAGTATGTTATATGTTATTGTAAAATTATGTGTTAAAATTTTATAAGTGTAATATAAAAAATAATAGTATAAAAAAAAGTCATCACATAAGCGAAATAAAAATGTGTCAAACAATGTAAATAACTCAAATGATATTATCAATAACTAATCACAAACTCCATTCATAATTAAAGAAATTAAAAAAATTAATGAAATCAACTAATTGATAAACAATCTTTAGAAAGTAATCATATAATTATTAATTGCAAATGCATAAATTTAAAAAATTTAAAGAAAAAAAAAACATCCATATTTAGAAAATAAAAAACAATTAATAAATTAATTGGTTAATTAATGAAAAATATTTAGAAACAAATCATACAATTATTGATTATAAAAATAAATGTTTTAGTCCTTTCAAAATGTTCCTGATCATGTTTGAATCATTTCAAAACATATGCTCAGGACAATATTGTTTCAAATTTATATTTAAAATATTTTATAAATCAAGAAAGAATATTTCAATTTCGAGTTGTATACTATGAGTACAAGTAATTACTAAATTGAATTTTTTATTTACTTATGTTGGAATTTTATCTTCAGATGGGGGCTTTGTGAACACTGAGATCAAATATATTAACCTTCGTAAGTGATTACACAATCCCATATTAATATCCTTGCAATATAATAGTATCCTATCCTATGAGACTATTGCCAACCTTCAACTGAAGTATAACACATTTTCACATTCATAACTGATTTGACCTTCAATTGGGTTTGTTCATGAGTTAACATTAACAATATAATACAATATCAATTTATTAATGAAGTATTCATACACGAAAACTTTAGTCAAGTAAATGGCTTACAAAGTCGTCCGATTTAATCAATTAGACATCTTAAGACAAAATGCTTATCTTGTTCACTTTCAAATTTAAATAAATAAACATCTTGAAAAAAAATTTGCATGAAAAATTAAGTGCATAAGTGATTGTTTAATTTTACATTAAACCTATTCATCCTCAATTGTAAATCCAACATTCTACAATAGAGATTTAATTTCAATTCCCAATTGATTAATGAGCAGGGTGACAAAACGGGCCAGTCCGACCCATTTTGTCCTAGCCCGCATGTGGCCCCCCAAAAACGGGTCGGACCGGACTGGTCTGCCATCAATAAACGAGCCGAAAACTGTAACCCGTCCCGACTTCGGGCGGGCTGGCCCATCTCTCATTTTTTTTTTACTTCTTTTTTAATGTTTTTTAACTTTTTTTAACTTTTTATTAAAATTGTGTTTATAAATTTATTTATATATAAAAATTTATTTATATAATATAAAAGAAGTATTATTTTTTATTATTTTAAATTTTAAACATAAAAAAAATTAAAAAAAAACGGGTTGGCGAGCTGGCCCGTTTTGGTCTGCTAAACTGACGGATCAGGCAGACCGGAGTACAACGGGTTAACGAATTGGAAATTTCAATCCAACCCGCCTTTTTTGGATGGGCCGGCCCGGCATACTTGGCCCATTTTGTCATCCTATTAATGAGGACCCATGTTAGCCCAGTCGTTTGTAACCTAAAAAAACAACATGCTCACGTATGCACACATATTCATAAGAAGACATCACTTAGCTTATTAGCACAAAATTATGTTGAAATTCATTTAATGCATGTAACTTTTACCTTCACAGCACCGCACGGTTTCAACATAAATAAAGAAAAAATTGATAGCAAGACGTACAGAAATCCCAGATCAAAAAAAAAAAAAAAGCAAAAATGGTGCCGAAGAAACCCATCCAATTCAAAGCTTATGACTCAACTTAAAAACTCTCATTTGGTTGATTTTAGTGTAATATACAATGATACTCTAACAACATCCAACTAGTTGGATGTGATTTTGACGAACAATGTGCAAAACTAAATTACAATATACAAACAATAATAATTTAATACTAATAATAATAATAATAATAATAATAATAATAATAATAATAATAATAATAATATTTTATTTAATTAATTTCAATATCTTTTCAATAAAAATAATAAAGTGTAATAAATTTTTTCAACTTTCAATAAATACATATTGAACCTCCATATAAAATTAAAATAGTAACATTAATAAATTAATAAAAAGAGAAATAAATTAAAATTAAACATAACTGTTCAAAATCAAATATAATTATTATGATTAAAATAGTTTATCTCCACCCTAATTATAAAAATATATTAATATTGAAACTGGCTTTGAAAATGATAGTAATAAAATGTAATAAATATTTTCAATAAATGTTAATTCAAGATTTGTTGAGTAATAAATGAAGGAATAATTTAAAATAAAATATATTCATCGATTCAAATAATAATAATAATAAAAATACTAGGAATTATAATAGTATTACCAATCAAAAACTTCATTCATAATTAAAGGAATTTAAAATAATTAATGGAATAAAATCAACTAATTGTTAAAATTCTTTAAAAATTATTCATATAATTATTAATTACAAATGTATAAATTTAAAAGATTCCAAGAAAAGATAAAAAAGAACAATTCATTCATAATTAAAAATTAAAAACAATTAATGAAACATTTTTTAGAAACAAATCATATAATTATTGACTATAAACATAAATGTGTGAATCCTTTAAAAATATGACAAACAAACATACTTTGTTTTGAACAATAATAATAATAATAAAATATTGCTGATACGAATACTACTAAGACTAATATTAATATTACTACTAATATCATCAATACTAAGACTGTTAGTAGTAATAATAATTCTAATACTAATAATAACAATAATAATAATAATAATTTTATTTAATTAATTTTAGTATCTTTCTGGTGAAAATAATAAAATGTAATAAATTTTTCCAATTTTTAATAAATATATATTTAACCTCCATTGAAAATTAAAATAGTAGCACTAATAAATTAATAAATAGAGAAACAAATTAAAATCAAATATAAACGTTGTACCAAACCATAATCTAAAAAATATCTAGTTTGGTTACAATGAAATAATTCAGCTTTTGTACCATTTATCCATATTTGCTTTGGAGATGGCAATTCCACAATTTTACTAAGCAAATTTAATTCCTAGCAAGTATTTTAATCGATACAAGTCTTTAATTTTAAAGTGACAAAATATATGCTCCTTCAAAGGTTGAATTCCATTATCAGCATTCTTTATATGACTATATGATCACATAAACTACTGCATAACTTGAAGCACCACAGAAATAAGCAAATTTATGAACCCTCATAAAAATACAGATTTATAACTTAGTAGAACAATAACAATAATAATGATAAGTATAACATAAAATAGTGACAAACATTAAGCAAAGCATAACATAAAACAAACCAAATATATCAATAAACTATAGGAAGATTCCTACCAAATGTTCAAAACCTATACCACGAGTTAGCACTTACATAGTCATGGGTAAGCAAAAATATTGCATAGTGGTAATGAAGAAATATAAACACCTTTATTTTCCTTTTCCAAAACACAAAGAGAGGCAAATTTGGACTCACTTGAAAAAATAAGAGTATGAAGATTTAATTTTATCACATTAACTCAAGGCATGAAAGTGTCACTACTAAAGTTATTGAAGAAAGAAAAATTCATGTGCAAAGCATTGCACCTGGATTAACACTTATTAAGTCAGAGGTTGGCACATAGTTAGGGGATATAGTGATATGATGTTGTGGATTAAATTAAGAAAATTGTATTCCTTGACTCACCAACATATACTCCCCACTGGTAATGAAGAGAGTGGAGATTTAAAGAGGTTTTGTACATCCTTTCACGCATGTTCAAAATGTATACCACGAGTTAGCACTTACGTAGGCATGGGTAAGCCATAATACTGCACGGTGGAAGTGAAGAAGAAATATAGGCACATTTATTTTCCTTTTCCAAAACACAAAGAGGGGCAAATTAGACTTGCTTGAAGGAAAATATGAGTATGAAGATTTAACTTTATCACATAAACTCAAGGCATGAAAGTGTGCCACTATTGAAGTTATCGAAGAAAGAAAAATTCATGTGCAAAGTATTGCACATGGGTTAGCATTTATTAAGTCATGAGTGGGCATGTAGTAAGGGGAAAAATCCAATAATATAACTTTAACATTTTTATAATTAATTCTTACTTAACATCATAAAAGACAAGTACTAATGTATCATACTCTTCAGACATTCAAAAAATATATACATTTTCAACATGGCTACATTCACAAACATAGGACTGCAAAATTTAGTAATTTAAGTTTATTCTAATTATGGTGTTTTCTCCTCGCGTAAGTAAAAAACAAAGTTCATATGGCTTGGCTCTTGAAATGTTTCCTTGGTTGATCCTTCAATCGGTGATACAAATTACTACTTTGCAATTGGTTGATGTCTTCATGTTCAACAAAGAAACCACCAAGATGGACAAACAGGTTGAGAGTTCCCATAACACATTCTTTTTTCCAGTTTAGTACCTACATAAGAAAAAGTTTCTATTGGAGCCAAATTAGATTCCACCTTGAGAACATGACTACAATGTCCATGGATTGAAATCATTTTTGCTCAACTATAACTAACAGGGGTAACCAATGTGCAAATCATAGACCATGGGTTTTTAGTTATGAACTCTTAAGTAAACACATATTTGGATTTACAGTTTACTTAGTAAACCAATGAATGAATATCATCCATGTTCAATTATAATTAACATGGATATCTAATGTGCAAATCATAGAGCAAGTGTTCGCAGTCATTATATCTTAAGTGTAGATTTATAGTTTACTCAATAAGTTAACAAATGCAAAATCACTCTTGCTCCATTATAACTACCAGGGATATCTGATGTGCAAATCATACAACATGGGTTCGCAGATATTAAGTCTTAAGTAAGCACATATGTGGATTTATAGTTTACTGACTTAATCCAAGAAAAATGTAAGTGGAAATATTTCAGAAACAACAACAACCAAAATAAGAACACATAACCTTAACCCTAACCACAACAATCCACATTCAAAACAAAAACTCATCTTTGTTCTTGCTTTTTAAACAAAAAATAATCAAAAGCAATACACAAAAATAAATACAACTTACCACCACGCACCTTTCGAAGAAGCGACCTCGATTAGATTCCACCACAAAGATGAAATCCACAAATTTACGCCATTACAATGATGACGGCATTACAAACAACAATAAAAATCCCTCCTTTCCACCCCAATGGATACGAACGTCGAACCGTCAAAGTTTTCGTCCAATGGGTGAACCCATAATGTTGCGACGAATAAGAAGAAGAGGGGTTCTTAGAAAAATAGAGGTTGAAGATGAAGAATGGCGGTTGAAGACGAACATCAATGGTTGAAGATGACGAACAATATACTCTTTAGTTCAACCATTTGCACTTTTGCTTTCTATTTTTTCTCCTCCAATTTCCACTCATGTTCTTTACTTTTTTTCCTCCCGCTTTCTTCCAAAAAAAACCAACGTGAAAATTGAAAAAAATATGTCACATCATGTTGTGAGATAAGTTGTCAAAAAGTGGATGTTACTATATCATTTTTCATAAATTAATGATTCAACCTTTTTTAACAATGTAAAGATTGTAGTTTCTTCTGAATTTTTGGATTTTGTATTGCCTTTGCCCGCAAAAATACGAAATATAAAATTTAACACAAATTTTCAATTCTTTGATTTAGTTAATAAAGTTACTCAGAAAGTAAACCAAAACCACTTATAAGGGGAAATAAAACCCTAAATATTAATATCAACATTAACAAAGGAAAGATTAAAATGAAGGAAAATTAAAAAGAGGGCAACCCTAAGACCTTTCTTCTTATACCTTGCATTGACAACTTCCTTTTCTTTCAAAACCTTAGCCTTCCTCTGCTTCGCACTCTTCTCCTCCTTGGGCAACTCCATGGACTCGAGTTCGGATTCAAGCTCAGGTTGCTTGGCAGGTTCAGTGTGCGCGACTCTCTTCTTCTCAATAGGAAAGAGGTTTGAATATTGACGTTGAGCAAGATCACTATGGTTTGCATGACTCTCTGGTCCTTGAAACAATTTAAATGGCATATGAATGAAGATACAAAAAAATTACATACACATTCACATGGAAAGGATTTTTTGGATTTCAAATGCATATTCAAGATACAAAACAAATGGAAACATCAAGATGGAAAACAAAACCTTAACAACAAAAGTCACAACAAACCTTACCAGCAATCACCTCATGAAGGAAAACAAAACCTTTATAGCAAAACCAACAAAGCAAATTAACCATCAATATCATAAACAAATACAAAAAAATAAAAACAAACTGCAAACCCATTCGATAGATCTAGGAAAATACGTGTTAATGTGTATAAAATTCTTTAATTAGGAATCCCGATAATTATTCCTCAGATATTTTCTTTAATTGTTCTCTTTATTGTCCTTCAGCCTCTCATATTTATGTAAAAGATATGTTATCAACCTATTTAAGAAAGGGAGGTTGAAGAATGCAAAGGCAAGCTTCAAGCTCTTCTAAACACAAAAATTGTGTCATATAATATGCTCTATTTTATCTTGATATTCTGGCCTGGTATCAGAGCTTGGTCTCTAAATCGTGGTCTTCTCTTGGGTTCTAGTTTTGTATTCTTGTGGGTGTCTTCATGTGATTGAGATCTTTTGCATCATCTTCTTTGTGAATTTTCGTGAGTTTCGTCTTTTTTCGAAAAGTTCTGTGAGTTCGTTAATCCGTACTCCTTCTCCTTGGTGTTACCTTTGTCCTCTTTTAAGCCATTATTGAAGGTGTGACGACCACCACACAAAATGTGAGGCGTCATCTTCTTCATGGGTTTCGTTGTGATTCGAAAAGTTTCGGGAGTTCGCTACATAGTAGATTGCAGCAAATCAAAAACCCTAATTGGAGGATTTTTTTTTCTTCATCATGTCTTATGATAAATCTGAATCATATCTTGTTCATTTTAATGACAAAAATTATTCTATTTGGGAATTTCAATTTAAACTCTTTGTTAAAGGCAAAGAATTATAGGGTCATATTGATGGCAAACTTTCATCACCTACTAGTGTAGCAAATTTGGCAAAACAAGAAATCAAAGATGCTCAAATCATGACCTAGATCCTTAGCTCTATTGAGCCTCATTTTATTAATTTGTGGCCTAATACTACTATTGCTAAGGGCATGTGGGATTATTTGAAAAAGGTTTGTCATTAAGACAATGCAGCTCGAAGGCTTCAATTGGAGTATGAGATGACTAATTTCACACAAGGGAGTCTATCAATTGAGCAATATTTTTATGGTTTTCGGAATCTTTGGGTTAAATATTCCAATATTATTTATGATGGTATTTCTGTTGCAACCCTCTCTACTATTCAAAATGTGCACAAGATCAGCAAGAGAGATGATTTATTTATGAAGTTGTGATCTGACTTTGAAGCCATTTGCTCTAATTCGATGAATCGTAACCCGGTGCTAACTTTGGATGTTTGCTTTGGTGAACTTCTTCGCGAGGAACAACGTATAACAACTTATGCAACCATGGAACATAACATCAGTTCTATTGTTTCTATTAATATGGCCTATGCAGCACAAGGGAAGAACAAAACCAAATATATGTGTTTTGTCCAATGTCATAGTTGCAAAGGATTTGGTCATATGGCAAAGGCTTGCACACAAAATTTTTGTAACTATTACAAGTAGTGAGGACATATTATCACTGCTTGTCCAATTCGTCTTGAAAAGAAGAAAGGAACTACTTATCATGCCTCTATTGGTGCTTGAAGTTCTACTACATTGTCTGCTTTCGCTTCTGTTCCTACACCTTCTACAAACACACTTACCCCTTAAATGGTACAACAAATGACTATGTGTGCTTTCCTACTTTTGGCCTTTTAGGTAATCCGCACTTTTCCTCACAACCTTGGTACCTTGATTCTGGGGCATCTAACCATATGACAAATTCTTCGGTGTCTCTATCCATTGTGAAAAATTGAGATGGTCATCAGAAAATTCACACAACAGATGACACTTTACATATTAGTGTTACTGGTGATATTTCCCCTTCTTTACCTAATGTTTTTCTGTCTACCGGTCTTTCCATAAATCTTATTTTTGTTGGCCTTAGTTTATCATGATTATAATGTCCAATTTTCTCGTTCCGGTTGTGTTTTGTTGTGTTGGATCAAGTGTCTGGGAAGATCATCCTAAAGGGACATAAAGTGGGACGACTCTTCCCACTATGCTTATCTTCTTCCTTAAATTATCCTAATGTTCCTTTACTTTCCCTAATATATATTGATAATAGACAGGTGAATAAAATGTGGCATAATCATTTAGGTCATCCAAATTTTCATGTACTAAGTACCTTGTTAAAATCTGGTTCTTTAGGCAATAAAGCTTCTTCGGTTTTTGTTATTGTACCACATGCAAACTTGGCAAAAGTAAATTTTACCTTTTCCACATAATGCATCTCGTGCTCATCATTGTTTTAACATTATTCATATGATTGGGAGATTTCACCTGTTGTTTTGCATGCGGGTTATAAGTATTTTGTTACTTTCATAGATGACTACAGTTGATTTACTTGGGTATATTTTCTTAGGTCAAAGGTCGAAGTTTTCTCTATTTTTCAATGTTTTGTCTCATTTCTTAAGACCTAATTCTCTGCTCACATAAAAATCTTAAGATCGGATTCTGGAGGTGAATATATGTCTAATAGAATTTCATAGTTTTCTTCAAAATGAGAGGATTATATCTCAACGTTCTTGTCCTTCCACACCACAACAAAATGGTGTTGCTGAAAGAAAGAATTGTCACCTTCTTGATGTTCTTCGTACTCTTCTTCTTGAATCCTCTATTCCTTCTCATTTTTTGTGTGAAGCACTTTATACAAATTTTCATTTGATAAATCAACTACCTTCTCCTACTCTACATAATGTTTCTCCTCTCTTTAAGTTGTTTGGGCATTCGCCTTCATACTTTAATCTTCGTACTTTTGTATGGCTCCTTCTTCTTCTACTATGTTTGTAAACTACAACGACCTTTGTATGGGCTTAAACAGGCCCCTCTATATGAGTATTCTCTCTTCTTTTAGAAGTCTCCCATTAGTATTGTTCTCATTTTGGTTTATGTGGATGATCTCATCATTATGGGTACTAATCATGGGTTAATTACTAAGCTGCAAGTTGAGCTCCATGCAACATTTCGCATGAAAGATCTTGATCAACTCACATATTTTTTAGGTTTGGTAGTACATCATCGATCCAATGGATTTTTTTAAATCAACAAAAGTGCATTCAAGATTTGATCAAATTGGAGGGTTTAGATGGAATGTCTTCAGTTGATACTCCTATGGAAGTAAATGTTAAATACAAGAAGGATGAAGGAGATCTTTTGCCCGATCCTATTCTCTATCGGCGTTTGGTAGGAAGCCTTATCTACCTAAACGACTACTAGACTTGACATTTCGTATGTTGTTCATCAAGTTAGCCAATTTATGTCGGCTCCTCAACATCTTCATTTTGTTGTTGTTCATTGCATTATTCGCTATCTTATAGGATCACCTACATGTGGGTTATTATTTCCCAAAGACTCCACTTTATAGCTTATGGCATATAGCGATGCTAATTGGGCAGGATGCTCAAATACTTGAAGGTCTACTACAGGTTGGTGTATGTTTCTTGGTGGTGCCTTAATTTCTTGGAAATGTAAGAAGCGAGATCGTGTTTCTAAATCTTATATTGAGGCTGAATATCGTTCAATGTCTTCTGCTAGTGCCGAGGTTGTGTGGTTACGTCATCTTTTGGAGCAGCTTGGTTTTTCACAATCTCATCCTACAACTCGCCATGTTAATAATACAAGTTCTATTCAGATTGATGCAAATCCTATATTTCATGAACGTACCAAGCATATCGAAGTGGATTGTCATTATATCCGAGAAGCCTTGAACAACAATATCATCTTTCTCTCTTACATCTCCATTGATCTTCAAGTTGTTGATATATTTACCAAAGTTATGACTGGACAGTGTCATCAGTTTCTTGTTGGCAATTGTTGTTGGTTAACTTACCAACATCAATTTGAGGGGGATGTTAATGTGTGTCTTTAATTAGGAATCTCGATAATAGGATATCTTCTATAATCCTTCTCTTTATTTTATATCTCCTTCAATCTCTCATATTTATGTAAAAAATATGCTATGAAGCCTATTTAAGAAAAGGGGTTGAAGAATGCAAAGGCAAACTTCAAGCTCTTCTAAACACAAAAATCGTGTCATATAATATTTCTATTTTGTCTTGATATTCTAACAATACGGTAATAGGAGATGGAAACAAAATAATCATAGAAAATGGAAATGGAAACAAAACAATCACATAATCAATGAGACCAAAACCTTAATAACAAAAGTCAAAGAAAAAAAATATAAAGTTAGAATTTCAGAAATATGAACAGGAGAGAAAGGAAGGAACGTTCCCGCAAAACCACAACAAAATATACAAATTCAATCGTGGCTAATAATTTCCTTAACAACTTTCTCAATTTGTAAAGGAAGCAATCACATCATATACAATATTGACGCCATTGCAATGCTCACCACAAGTTCAAATGGTTTGGGACATTCCAAAAAGTCGAAAATACAAAACTAGACAACACGTGTCAAAAACATTTGGATAATATCCCTAATATTTTGATTTCTTACTTTTATATTTAGTAGAAATCTCACGAGTGCAAGTAACTTCAGATATTACACAAAAATGAAAACAAATATATCGATATCTAATCTTCAACATATACCATCATTTATATTAATTTTGGTTGAATCAAATTATCCCTTCAATTCCAAATACAGCATTTGAGATTTCATTCACTCAAAAGTTGGGACTCTAAGAGAAAAAATTAAATAACATTAGGTGTGCCCAATTTTACAAATCTTCTACTTCTACACTGAGATTCCCAACATTTAGTTGGAATGAGGTAATACTTTCACATAAATTATATAATTCTCATAATTATCAGTTTGTAGGCACTAGAATGAGCACATTATGTCGGGACAAGAAAATGCCCTTCATCCTGACTGTTGATCCAGAGTAAAGGAGTTGCTATTGCAAGAAGAGCAAAAGAAATGCCATAAACTAATTTATGCTTAGTCTTTTGAAATGGCTTTCCCATGAGAACTGTTTCAGTACCACTTCTACTTTCAGGGCCAACCTCGGAAGGCCTCTGCATGTCAGAGTTAACAGGATTGTCATCAGTTGATGAGACTGACTCTGGTCCACCTTGGAACTGATCATCACCATATAAGCCTCCATTCTCTTTAGAATCACAGTTGACATGATCTGCAATACCATTTTGATCATATTCTGAAAAAGATGCCGTACTCCACATAATATTGCCTGATGATAGACTCTTGATCCTTCTATTCGGTTTCTCAGAGCAATCTGAGATCTCATCATTTGGGTCTTGAAGAGAGTGAATGAGCTTTCTAGGAGTCATAAAAATTTTGAAGTTCTCCTGCGTGAGGGATTTCTGAGTACAGGAAAGAAGATAATCTGTTAGCTATTCGGAACAAAAAGAACTTCTGTTTTTAATGACAAACATGCCAGCATAGGAAATCATTGAAGTTTCAATTAGCAAAAATGTGATTTGTCTGTACTTCCATAAAATGGGTTGCTTTTATAGCCTGCTAAAAATTATGTTTACATAAAGTTTGAACTGATATGCAAAGAAAAAAATTAAGCTAAGTAAAGAAACACTCATGTTTGTGGCAAATACACTATTAAACGGTGCACGAAAGGCTAAAAACATCAAGCTAAGTATATGTAAGGTATAAATTAAACTGGGTAAAAGAAATAGGACATCACAATCAAAAGTATGTTCGTTCTTCTTCCTATGTCTCACAATTGGTTATGCAATATGACATTCAACAATTTCAAGTTAACAAAAAGCAAGTAAAGGAAACAAACATATTGAAAATTGATACTTGTAAATGTTAAATTGTGAGTGAGGGCTGAGGCCATCCCTACAGCATATTCAATTTTATTACCAGAATTTTAATAAAACCTGATTAATATCTGATAAACTTACTCGAGGACTTTTGCTGGCACTTCTAGATGCTCCACGCCAAGGACTTTTGTGCGTGAAAACAGTAAACTCTCCAGTTAAATCTCCCCCTCCATTAGAAAATTCATGATCCATAGTGCGCTCCAAAGAGGCATTTCCATGCCCTGACTTTGAGAAAAAACCATCCTTGAGAGACACATCAACCTCTCCATTTTCAAGACTCCAAAGCTTCCTATTCACACTCCTTCGCTCGTAGAGGTTTGGAGAATGCAGGCTAGTTAAAATGGGAGACCCAACAGGGGATGCAAATCCATTGAAGAAGTCCAAGGTGCTGGTACGTGACTCGGGGGAAATAGACGATGGAGAACAATCTCCACCAGAAAAATTTTCTCCCTCCATAAAGTCTTTCCTACTGAAATTTGAACCCGTCACAGAAGCAGGAGTCTTCACACCTCTTGATTTTTTATCAGTCAAAATCATCTTAGCACTTTGCAAAGCCTCAAATGCAGCTCCTTTGACATATGCCATTTTGTCTGATTGAGCCAGCTCCATCACCTCAATTATCTGTTCAACCTCCGAAAATATGCTCCTGCGATCTAGACATTTCATCAAGAAATTCACCATTTGAATGGCTACAAACCGCTTCTGAGAATTTCCCTCCAAAGGCTCACTGCCAGAATTTAGTATTCGCAATCCAGATTGTATGAGCAATCTAGCATAGGCTTCAACAGTCAAAGCATTACGCTTCGCCAAGGTCATAACAAGACCCATGTGTGAATTGGTTTGAGTAGACTTTCCCTCCAATGCCGCAGCAACATTCTGGCAAACCCTATTAACCATCTCATCTGAAGCAAAACGCCAGTTATCTGAATCCACAAGAGCCTTCAAGCAAAGGGCTGCACCACATGCCAAACTCTCTTGAGAACTTGAGAGAGAGTCTGAAAGGGGCTTACAAAGAGAGTGAATTATTTGCCTCTTCTTCTCTTCTGGTGTTGTGGGGTCAATTCCATACCTTGCTATGGCTGGAACCACCTTTGAGCACGCCTGCTGAAGAGGAAAAGAGCCCGCACTTGAAGCTAAGGTCTGAATTATGGATTGCATAATGCTGTCTATCATGGGAACAATCTTGACTCCATGAACCCGAGCAAGAACCTCGTACAGTGAAATTGTGAATTCTCCAGACAAAGAACCAGTTTCCTTGGTCTCGGAAACTTGAGCAAGAAAGATAGGAATTGTCTTCATGTCTAGATCTTTCACATAAGACTTCAATGCTCTCATTGCAGATTTTCGGCTATCTGCATCTTTGTCAAGATTTTGGATCTCTCTTTGGAGCATTGGACTCAAACTCCTTCCCATTATGGAGCTAAAACAAAGAAAACAACTTCATAAGCAGCAATTAACAAGACAATTACAAAACCACAATGAGCAAACTCATAAAAAGATCCATCTCATTTTGGATATTCCTACTCCAGAAAACACACCCCAATTCCCTACATCAACAGTTTGAGTCAAAGTTCACGGTTTTTTCAAAAAAAAAAAAAAAA
>Ga0209389_1002255_pt1 | contig 14582 bp, 6 predicted proteins | sample CowpearedBW_FD_187526 | JGI IMG/M metagenome (GOLD analysis project Ga0209389, IMG submission 187526) | Root nodule microbial communities of legume samples collected from California, USA - Cow pea red BW (SPAdes) (version 2) | ecosystem: Host-associated > Plants > Roots > Nodule | place: USA...
CCCCCCAAGACAACATCACTCAAACCTCCATCCCCCCAAAACAACCTCACTCAAACCTCCACCTCCCAACTCAGCATTAACTTTAACAATTGCATATTTCAAATTACTTTCTATATCATTATCTATAACTACTGCTTTTGACACAATATGGACCACAAACAAGTGGACTTCTCTAGTACACTTAGCAACGTTCACCATATTAATTGACCCATTATCATCATACAACAATTACATTCGTCTATCTACAACATACCACAACTCTTTAACAGTTAAATAACCCATAGACCTAAGTGTGTCTAACACCTCAAAATACCCCCATGTGTTTGGGTCACATGACCAATCATCAATAAATCCACCCACATATAAAAGCCCACCATTCTGAACAAAATGTCCACCATGGTGAACCACAACCTTGAATCCCTCGTCACACATCTAAATACAAAAATTAAGTAACATGCTATCAATTAAATAGGGGACCATAACTGAAAAATGCATAAACAAAGGGGAACATAAAGGGACCACCGAACACATAAAATATTACCACTCTCCACTATCGAAAGCGACAATACAAACAACAAATCAACCAAAAAGGTACCATTTTATAAACAATAAACAAGAAAACTATAAAACCCACCGAGAACCTACCACAAACGAAAATACACTACACAAATATTTCTGAAGCTTACTAACTTGGTTGACGCTCCAATGGATCACACTACTTCAAGACAAACTTCATCCACGAACAAAGCACAATCTCGAAGTGCAATCTCCAATCTCCAATCTCCAATCACGAACAAAGTGCAATTTCCCCTTCCTCACGAACCCTAATTTTCCCCTTTCTCACGAACCCTAATTTGATGTTCACGAACTGTAATTTTTTCCTTTCTCTCGAAGAGTCGAATGTCCCAGTTTAACCTATTCACTTTCACTTTCTCTCGCTGCATTTAATCTTCAATTCCAGCTTTTTAATTTTTTCACTTACACATTCTTTTATGCAATTAATTTTAATTTTTTCCCTAAATTATAACTAAATAAACACTGTGCCAATGTGTGCCAACATCACTGTAAAAATTTGACACATACCCCAAACAGTTCCACGTTGTCACTATGTCGTTAACAATTTGAACACTGTTTGCTAAAAGGACTCCATTGAATGCAATTTTACAAAAATGAGGACCAAATTGACCACACAACAAAAATAAGGACCAAATTGAATAATTTTGACGAAAATAGGGACAAAATGTATATTTAAGCCAAAAATGAAAGAGTATTTTAGGATTAAAGCAATTTTGTTAATTACTAGTATAAGAAAAACCAGAAAAGAAGTTGGATTGGAAGGACCATGGTTTTAACCCAATATAAGCAAAGTGGTTGTTAATGATGAAGATAGCGCATAAATGGTGGTTGTGGCCATGGGTAGACCTAGACAATAACCATGCAAGTACTACTACCCTTACAACCCTTTCTCTTTTCCAAAAGCTCATACAATTTTTTGCATGCTCTCCCAAGTTGATAGAGACCAAAAAACTACCTAAATGTATTACATTTATTTGATTAACTCCATATTTAGTTTATAGATAGTCCAGCGCAAAGTAACATATGGAGAGAGAGAGACGTCAAACAAAATAAGTCAATAACAGAACATTGAAACTACATAACACAATAAAAAAGAAGGAATTGAAAGGATAAAAGAAAGCACATCCCCTGAATCCTCTTGCCAGTGACGAGGCACTTGAGTCTGCTAGCCCTCTTCTTGGTGCTCTAATAAACGAGCTTCCCACCTGTATTATATCAACAACACCAAATACAAACCCTCTTAGAATCATATTGAAATCAGAAACAAAAAGGTTGGGATCGAAAGAGGTCTCTCTCGCACAAAAATATGCTCAAGAAATAAAACAATGGATCTAGTCCAGAACAATAACAAGACCAAAACTAACATGACAATATAATAATAGTACCTAAAAATCTAAGATAGTAAAATTTAGCAAGCACATGTTCTGAGCCTAACATCTAACCTAAAATCTCAATGAGTGAAATTAACCCAGCACTAGAACAACAAGAAATTAGTCAAGTGAACAACGAGAAATTCAAAACTCAGAACCCTAAATCAACATTTATTTTGCTAAACTTACCAAAACCTAAAACCAACAACTTCCCTTATAGAACGGAAAGAGCGAACTTCATAAATTGAAGAACGAAAGGGGTTATGGCGCCACGACCATGATCAAAACAGTGAGCTCCATAAACAAACAATATTGTGCAAAACGAACCAAACAGTGAGCTCCAAAAATTGAAGAGCGAAAGGCGACGACAACCTACATCTCTCTAGCGAAAGGCGACGGAAGACAATATGCAAACACGATGGGCGACCTACGTGGGAAATGGTTTTGAAGGCTTCAGATGGACCTATGTGCAGTGTGCTCGATACATTCAATAGAGTCAATGTTAATGTGCAAACTGATTTGGGCAAAGAAAAACTTCATATTCACTAATCTAATTAATTTGAACAGGAAAATGTTTATGATTGGGATTCATTAAATTATGACAGTTAAAACTAATATATTTTACATATAAAATGAGACAGTTTTCCACTATTAATAAATGGCGGTTAAAATTGTCATATGTCACAGGTAAAATATGGTAGTTCAAAAAATGTCATATTATGTTTTAAAAAAATGTTGTTTTAAATAACTGCCATATTTAAACCGCCATAATTTTCACGATTTTTTGTAGTGTCCTCATTAATTTGTTAGTACATTGTTGTCTTCATTAGTTAAAGATGGGAAATTTATATTTTCAAGGGCAATCCGAGAAATGAGTAGTGTACCAAACTTATTTTCAAAAAAAGCTTTTACATAACTTTTTACTTTACTTTGGTCCTCGCACCACTGACCTTGTATGCCTATCCCTTTTATACAAGAAACAAAACTAGACACACTTAATAATGATATTTGTTATAACTTATAGAGGGATAATAACATGGATTGGATTCATTTGGGGGCTGAAAACACTTCTGGAGGGATCTTAACCATATGGCACAAAGATAGTTTTACATTCGAAAAATAGATCAAGAGGAAGGGATTTGTTGTTGTGATAGGTAAATATAGTAAGAATAATGGCCACACTAAAGTGCCAATCATTATTATGAATGTATATTCATCATGTGACTTAAATGATAAAAGAGTTATCCGGATGAAATAGGAAAAATAAAACAAACAAAAGCTTGCAAACAATTGTGTATATTAGGAGATTTTAATGCAATCAAGAAACTAGGTGAGAGGAAGGGACTAAACTCTAGGGGAAGCAATAAAAGTGAGATGAATGAGTTCAATGAATTCATAGAAAAAAATGAGCTTTTCGACCTACCTCTAGTTGGAGGGAAGTACACATAGTATAGACCTAATGGCACGACTAATAGTAGGTTAGATAGAATCTTTGTGTCTGCAGAGTGGCTAGGACAGTGGCCAGATTCTAAACAATATGTTAGGGTCAGGCAAATTTCATATAATTATGTTTTACTACTAAAATAATCAACAATAGATTGGGGTCTAAAACCTTTCAGGACGTTAAATGCATGGGATTTAACCCCTAGGTTCAAACACATGGTTAAATAGAGGTGGGTCACACATAAAGAATTCTGTAACCCTATGACGACAATGAAGGAAAAATTGAAAAGGCTGAAATATGATCTAAAAGTGTGGAACAAATGTAAGACTTGGGGAAAAATTAGAATAAAGGGAAACACATGGAAAAAATTAACGGCTTGATTAATATTGTTGATTTATTTATTTTAATTAGGTTTTTAAATTATGAAATGTGAAATATTTATTATTTAAGTGATGTAAGTTATTGTTTTATTTATTTTAAATTTTAATATTATATTTTATGATGCGGATATGTATATATAATTAAGTGGTGCATATTTTAATATGAGAAAGTAATTGGCCTAGTGGTTGGAAAGTGTATTTGAGGTGTGAATTTGTGTGGGTTCGAACCTGGTTGGTTGAATTTGCTTTGTGTGTTGGTTTTAAATTCAATTTTTCTTCTTTAAGAAGCGGGGCCCACGAAACATGTATTGATCTTCTCTTTCCTCAATCACGATAATGCAGTGCTTAGTGCATAACATATTTTTATCTTTTATTCTTTCTATATTTTTGAATTGTGATTTAAAAATATTACAATGACCAAGAAAATAAATTTGAATTGGAGAATATTAACAGAAAGATTCTGAGTAAGAGGGGGTTTATAGGTTGAAAGTTAGGGTTTTAGAAAGGAGTGGGGGAAAGAAACAAGAACAGAGAACAAAGGTGCAAGCTAGAGAGTTTTCCAACGGTTGTGGTAGAGAAGAGAAACATTCCAAAGAGACCCATTAGGTAGGGGAAGCTACACTTTGTTCTTTATTTTTGTTTTCCTTGTTTCCTAGTGGCTTGATGAATGATGGTAGACATTGCTTATTTTATTCGTACTTTTGTGAAATGATGTATTACAAGTGTAGAGTATGCATGGGTCAAGTGTTTCCGTCATGGTGTTTCTTCTTTTTTCTCACTGTTTTTATGATCTAGCATTGATGATTGCTACCATGGTTGTTTAGTTTACTATGTAGTGCTTAGGTTTTGGATGTTTTCGATTTCAACACTTTTATATCTCATAGCCTTCCGCGTAATACCGAAGCTCGTGGATAAGATTTTTTTAACTCCATCAGATTCACGCAAACACCACCTCACTTTGTAGCAATTTTTATTCTTTCTCCTATCTCCATCTCACTTGTTTAATTAATGGTTTCATGTTCATGTGGTGTGATGTTTTGGTGTGATAAGTGCATCTTATTTGTGTCTTCTTCTTTTCGTGATGGTGCTTTATGGTAGACTTGTGGTCCGCATGGTTTCTAGTATAATCATGGTGATGACGCATGTTGGTGTAGTGGTGTTTTAAGACACTTGATTCTTTGATCGCGCGATGAATGAACCCTCGAAACGAACCATTGTTGTTGTGAAACTGTATGGAAACCTTCTTTCTTTTTCATGTGTGTGTGCTGCCATAGATGTTTCTTTTCATGGTTACGGTGCAATGAGAGTATTCTCGAGGTTTGCAAGGATAGGTCATATGAAGTAACCTAGTTGTTTCTCTTTTACTTATCTTCGTTTGCTACATGGAGTCATCATTGTTTTGGTTTTCCTTATTTACGTTTACTGCAGTGCAAATTTCTTTTATTTGATGGTTAGATAATCATGGGCCATAAGCTTATCTAATTTTCTTTAAGTTTTGATGTGCAGAACCGTATGGGTTCTTTAGTATCTCTCTTCATGTTATATTTTGGTTCAAACTTGTTTCTCTTTCCGTTTGCAACCTTGCTTTTGTCTTTCCGTTTTGCAGCCATGCATTTATTTGAAACTTTGAAATTGTGACGTGAAGCATTGCACGTTCTCTTTCCACTCTTCTTGTTCTGTAAAAATTTACGTTAAAGGTGCAACCGGGGGTAGTAGTTTTCTTTCTAGTTTTCTCAAGATTAGCGTGTTAGTTGGTGCATGGGTGGGGTCCATATGAAAATACAAGTTCTCTTTTTTTTTATTCATGGTGTAGGTCTTTTTTTCATTTACACACCATATTGCTTTTCTCTTTCTCCCTTTTCTATTCTCTTTCACGTATACAAATGGATGTTAGTTTTCTCTTTCTTCCTTTTTTTTATTCTTTTTCATGTATGCATGGGCATTTTTTGTGTGGTTTAAGAAAATGAGTGGCAGCATCATGAAAGGGTTTTGCAATTATTCACATTAGTGCAGATTATGTAAATATAGTGATCATCTTTCTTAATATGTAGGACATAAAGGACTCATAATAGTATGCTTTCACTTTCTTAAGTTTTTGGGTTTTCTCTTCTTTTTCTCTTTACATGGTAAGGTGCAGCCACTTTTGGGTCAATAGCTAAGTCCTCTTTCTTGGATGCAATTCTATTTTGTTTAACTAACTTTTCATACTTTTTGTTTGGAGATTTTCATTTGGTTTTACTAATTGTCTTATGTTTTTATGAGATTGGTGGTCCTTCTTGGTTTTCATGGGTTGCATGGTATGGAGGTTAAGTGGTGGTTTGAGGATAATTACTTGAGTGTGATGTTATGCCTGTGTTTGAATAAATGTCACTCGTTGGGTTCGTTGTATGAATGTATTGTTTGATAAGTTGATGGGTTTATGTTATGGAACTTTGTTTCCCATGCATGATGTGGTGGTGAGTACTTTATTGGCAATATGTAATTCTCATGTGTGAAATATTGGGAGTGTTTTGCCTTACTTGAAGACTCTTGGTGAAATTAAGTATTGTGTGAGGTTTTCCGTACCTAGAGACCTAGTGAAGACTCTTTCGCCTGTGTGAAGTAGTGGAAAGGGGTCCTCTTCGCCTGTGTGAAGCAGTGGTAGAGGATTGGTTCAAGTGTTGTACTCTCTCGCCTGTGTGAAGAAGTGGGGAGGGGAAAGATGTTTCACCTTATTTCGGCTCGTTACGGGTATAGTGCCTGATGTGCGATGCATCGACGTTTTTACTCATAATTCCTTGAGGAATAAGGGAGACAGTTTGGCTGTGATAGTGGGACACATTGAACCATCTATTTCTAGAAAACTAGATGTTGTTGTTGGGTAAAAGGCCGCGGAAAACCAAAGCTTGATTATGATCACTATGTTTAAAGATTTTAGATGAATGTGATACTATGTTTGCTTTGGTATGATTGTTTGGATTTTGGGGTTTGTGTGTTCAAACCAAGGATTGATTGTGATCATAATGCTTAAGTGTTACTTGAATGCGACGTTGAGTATTATTGGACATGTTTTATTTACAAATTTCTTTTATAAATATCATTGTTTATGGTTAGCTTACCCCTATTTGTTTGTTTGTGTGTTTGTTGCATGTTCGATGATTGTATAACGTGTGTGTTATACGAGAGCAAATGATATTGCAAATAATTTTGACATGCAGTAGATTGAAGATAGGCTGGGGTGGACTCGGGAGATTTTATAATTTATTTAGTTGTTTAAAATCAGATACTAAAAACTATGTAATTTTCTTTTGTTCGCAAATTTTATTTGAAGTTTTTTGACAGTGTCGTTTTGAACTACGTAATTTAAATTAAAATATAAGTTTTTTTATTAGTACATTTTCAATGATAATCCTTTTCCGCTAAACACGATAATTTTCTAACTTTCCATGACATCCCAAAATTGGAGTGTTGCAACAAAGATGTCTTTGGGAGTATAAAGTCAAAAAAAAAAACAAATAATAAGGGAGATAATTGAGCTAGATAAGTTGGATAATGGAGCAACTTGGATGAAGAGTTGCTGGTAAAGCGCTTGATATTACTTGGCCACTTAAAATTGGTTTGCAATAAAGAATAGTCAATCTTAAAACAGAAAGTGAGAGTTAATTATTTAAAACACGGTGACACTAACTTTAAATACTTCCACTCTAGGATTAAAGGAGAAGAATAGCGATTGTTTAACTTGGTGTTGTTTCCTTATCTCATTGAATTGGGATTTTAGGAAATTTCAAGTGAAATATTATTACTGAATGAAACATACTTGAGAGATTTATAGTAGTTTTTTCGAAATTTATTGAACTCGTGAGACTAAATGTGAAATTTGTAACAACTTTTTCATTTATTTTAATAAAATACATGAAAAAAAAACAACTTATCTAAAAGAGAACTATGGGAAAATGTCATAATTAATTTTATGAATAAACAATTTGAGCAACATGTTTGTATATAAATATTTAATTAAGATGATAGTGAGCATAATTATATAAGACCATTACAAGAATCATTAAATCTAGAAAGTTCTTCGTTTACATTTGACTTAGTTCATGAGTTGTATCCTTTATTATTATAGAATCTTTCTGTGATTATAAGGGATATGTGTCATCCTTTGGTGAATCGATCAATGTAAACATGGTCTTTATAAAACTAACTTTATGAATATAATGAGAGGGAGAAAAAACGTTTTTTTTTTTTGTCTCATAATCCTACCCCTTTTTCTTTTAAGTCTTATATCAATTGGTGCTTTCATTGATCCTAATTCCATGTCTTCTAAACCAAACAAATATATGAAGAAACCCTCAAAACCATTCTAGAAAATTGACCTCCCTCAAAGTACAATTTGACAATATCAATGCCAAAATGAAGCAATTCCATGAATACCTATCAAACCATCCTAGAAACTAAACACGACCACCTAAAATATACTATCAATGTTGTATTGTCCAATTTTTCCACTCAAACACAACAACGAGGCCCATCTTTAGACCCACCCAACCTCCATTTAACATTAGGCCTCCAATACATTATTCCTCTATCCTTAGGACTCAATTCCAGTGTTCTCCTTCCTATTTTCACCATGATTCAAACAATTTTCACCATAGTTACAACTATTACCATTATTCCCCCTTTACATAACATGTCTAAAGCCCTTCCACCACCCTTTAGAAAATTAAAACTCCAACTTTCTTTTTTTTTATGGCTTGGAACAATCAGATCAATTATTTTAAGCTAACCAATACTTTTAGTTTGATCATGTTATATGAGATTCCCTACTGCAACAGAGATCGCAGCGGGACGACAAAAATAATTTAAAAGGTACAGAGAAGTCACCACCATAGTTTATTATGAAAAACTATAGAAAAAACCTTAAAAAAAGAGTAGTATTCGAAACCAAATTTAGGTTCGGGAGTCGGTTACATGTGGGGAAGGTATTAGCACTCCACAACGCCCGTCTTAAGACGGTTCCATCTTTAATTAAGTATGCAAGATAAAAGTAGATGTTTAAAATATTTGTTGTTCCCCAAAAGTCAAACAAAATAAAAACACATACAAAATAATAAAGATTAAAAACAATTTTTTTTTATTTTTTTGGCCCGACGAGGATTGTACCTCGCTCTTATGTATTTCCATTTGGAAAATCAGGGATAACATAGTTCTTTGTAAAAAAACTATTTGAAATGATGAGTTTACCCAATATCCCGAGCCACCACTCAAGGGATATCATTCTGAGCTACAACTCAAGGAATGCTACAACAAAGTTCATCCTTAAGGTTTCACCCAAAGCCTTGTAGACCACGCACATCCAAATCACCAAACAATTACTTGACCATGGACCCAGGATATATGATGCTTCCACGAACCTGGCCGTTCGTGGTCCTACCTCTACGAACCTCTCTGCTCGTAGTCCAACTCTACAAACCTCCCTGCCCATAGTCCAACATACGTAATCCATCCAGCTACGAACCTCATCGCTCGCAACAACCCTCAAGTGTGAGCACAAAACATACAACCTCCTCGCTTATATCCTCACACAAGAGCATCATAATATGAACCTCCTCTCTCATATTATAACGTATCCAACACCAGCCATGAATCTACCCACTCATGACAAAGTCAAGCATCTCCTGGTTCAAGTCCTACATCACAAACACGCAAAACGCAACCCAAAAGAGCACACTGTGCTATTGCCTGGCGTTGCATAAGCGCTGCCAAACGAAATCACAACGCAGACTGCTTGACAAAACCTTCTCTCCACCAGGTGCTAGACAAAATAGAGTCATTGTCTAATAGTAGTCGCCTGGCGGAACCACTGTTACCGCCAAGCGCCGCGCGATCCCAGTGGCCTCTGTTTGGTCGCTATCGCCTAGCGACTCGCCCTTCGCCGCTAGGTGCCATACCAATAGAGTTAAAGCTACTAGTTTTTGGCACTTTGGACATGTTCTCAATGAACCCATTCAGTCATATTGGCATGACTGAATCACAATTGAACACATTCATATACCCAATGGATTCACAATTGAGATCATACCATTACTCAATTATTAATAGAATTCATCATATATCACATGCATCAATCCCTATATATTCATATATATACTACACCATTTAAATCCATGCTAGCATTCAATTTCAACTTATGAATAATGCATGCTCTAATCAAATATAAAGCAAAAACCCTCTAACAACTTAAGTTCATGATTTTATACACCAATGCAAATTAATATAGCACTTCACACCTCCTATGCAACAATTTAATTTATATTGATACACATGCATTCACCAATAAACCAATTCTCAACATGTGACTAACCCAAAGGAATATTCAAATTCATAGAGACTTACAACATAACCCAATCATGCTTCCAACTCATGCCACATGAGTAGTTACTTGAAATTATCAAGAGTTTATTCATGCATTTTAAAGACTTCCAAACCAACAATCATGAGTAACATATATCTCTAGTTATTGACCTCTAAATCCAATCTCAACCGTTCAAAGTGAAGAACTACATGTTATGGACCACTTGTCAAAGTTTTAGCGAAATCGGACGTTTAACGAACCAGGAAATGTAGTTTTGCGAAAATTGCGCAGACTAGAAAAATGGTGGCGCCTAGCGCCCAAAAGTCAGGAACCTAGCGTTTGGCGGTATAAAACCAGTGCCCGGCATTACCTGGTCTGTGAAAACACAAAAAATAGCGCTTTTCATGACAGTACACCAACATGTATCACCTAGTGGCAGATCTTCATCGCTAGGCAATTCTTAACAAAAACCCAAAAACTGGGTTGTTTTAACATGAGTCGCCTGGCGGCACATACTTGTCGCCAGGCAGATTATCATATTCTGGGTAGAACCCAGATTTTTCCCACACCTATGAAGAACCCTGAATTCTCAAATCTCATTCCATTCAATTACACGCATAAAATTACAGCCATTCGGTTTCTTCCCCCGCATATTCATCCAGTACAATCATATAATTGTAATTCCATCATGGTTAAAATCCCCAAATTCATATTAACAATCATAAAACACAATAATGATCAACGATTATACAAGATCACTCATTCAACATGCATAGGATACTTTCGCAACAACCCATAATATCATAAAGCCCATAAAAAATCACAAAAACCATACTATTATTCGTGCTGTTGGCAGAAGCACCCGTGCTGCCCGACGTATCATCTAAAAAAAACCAGAAATGGGTGTCACGCTCATGCATCACCTGGCGGGCCTTCAAAGCCGCCAAGCAATTTTTGGGAATTTCGAGAAACTCAAAACTAGTGGAATTTTAATGGAGAAAAGTCACCCAATCATACAACATACCACGTAAAATCATACAATTTAATATAACAAATATAGCAGCTCCCCTAACTTGAATTTCCTGCTTCAAAGATGCTCTTAAAATCCTTCCTTGTCGCACAATTGATCTACCATTTGATCTCTACCCTTGAGCACTCCTTCTAGCCTTCTAATACTCTCCTCAGTGTTGTTTTTAGTGTTCTAAAACTCCCTTTTGGTAGCCACACGAAAATACCTTACCAAAAGCACCATTTTCATCCCTCTCCTCCATTATTAGCCTCATCATTTCTCCCTTAATTGCCCAAAATTAAAATCAATTAAGGAGAAGATTAATGTTCATCAATTCTCACTTACTTGGTGGTTTCTCAACCTTTCTGCCTTCTCTGTAGATGGCTAGGGTTTCTGACCCTTCTCATCCATGCCAAAAATAATTTTAGTAAAAATAAACTTATTTCGCATAAGCCACGGTTCAAACCCACATTCACTTAATTTCCAATTGCATAAGTACAACCATAAAGCCATCACATGTTCCTTGATATTTTACGCACACATGTGCTTATACTTTAAGTCACGAGACCCTATTGCCACGCAAAAACAATATAAGTAATTAAATAACACCATAAAGACAACCACAAGACTCAAACCCAAGTCCTTTCATAGTAACCAAGTACTCTCAACCACTTGAGATAATATTGTTCCTTATCTTCTCTTTCCACATTAATTAACTTATGGACTCCCGCCCTCATATTTATTTAATAAATATTTATTTATTTATTTAATTTTTCCCGGGTCTTACATAGAAACCTTGACTAACATAGCTATAAGGTGTGGGAACCTTGGCAAGGTGTGGAAACCTTGACTAACATAGAAACAAGGTGTAGAAACCTTGACTAACGTAGCTACAAGGTGTGGGAACCTTGGCAAGGTGGTGGAACCTTGGCTCATATAGAAACAAGGTGTAGAAACCTTGGGAAGGTGTGGAAACCTTGATTGACATAGAAACAAGGTGTAGAAACGTTGGCAAGGTGTGGAAACCTCGACTCTTATAGAAACAAGGTGTAGAAACCTTGACACACTTAGAAACAAGGGGTAGAAACCTTGACACACATAGAAACAAGGTGTAGAAACCTTGACTAACGTAACTGTAAGGTGTAAGAACCTTGGCAAGGTGTGAAATCCTTGACTGACATAGAAACAAGGTGTGAAAACCTTGGCAAGGTGTGGAAACCTCAACTCTTATAGAAACAAGGTGTAGAAACCTTGGCAAGGTGTGGAAACCTTGACTCATACAAGAGAACCATGATGATTAAAATTAGGTATATTATTATTTTTTTCATTTTTTTTAGAAAGAAAGATTCGACAACCACTCATATGAGTGAAGATGGTTTTGATTCACACAAATAAAAATGATGGCCTTTGACATAATAAGAAGGCATGATACATGATAATGTTGTGATTTTTTTTCTTTTTTTTTCAAGACTAGAAAATTAGGCCTAATGGTTAGGCAAAACTAGTCTTAGGACCCAGTGTGGAACTGGGCTAAAGCCAAATAAAATTGGGATTTGGGACATATAGGTCATTCATATGAATGAAGAGGACCATCAATCCAAGAAACATCAAAGAACAAAATTTTGTATCTTTCTTATTTTCTTCGTTTTGAAACAGAAGGATTCGACAATCATTTATGTGAATGAAGAGGGTTTTGATCCCAAAAGTGACAAAAAAAAATTCATTTCATAAAAAAGAACTATGATGCATGTATATGTTGCATGATTATTAAGATATATGTTATGGATTTTTCTTTTTGAGCATTAATATGAATGTGCATGCATGAATATGCTAACATAATATGATATGTGCATGAATATGCTAATATGATATGTGCATGAATATGTTGGCATGTATATGCTTTATTTTCTTTTTCAACCAAATACTACATAGAGCCTAATTTTGCTAATACGTGTTTGGATATTTTTTGCTTGATGATTGATGTGATATTTGTATGAATGCATGTAGATGCTAACACATGTTATGAATTTTCTTTTTATGAGTGCATGAATATGTTGACGCTTGTTATGACTTTTTTTTCTAACATTTACATGATATACGCATAAAAATGCTGACGCATGCTATGTATTTTTTTGAACATTGATTATGATGTGTGATAATGCTGTTATGTTTATTTTGAACATGCATAATGAATTATAATGTTGGCATGACTAATGAATTTTCTTTTTGAACACTATTAAAATATTAGTGTATGATGCACATGTTATGATTTTTTTTTACATGAACAAAGTTGAAACTTTGATGTATGAATTAATGTATGAATGCATGATGAAAGTTCCTTTGTTTGTTAATTTTTTTTTTCACAAAAGTGAATGATGTATGTATGATTAGATATGAATGATTAGATATGAATCTATGCATGAAGCATGCCCTCATGTATTTTTCCCCTTTTACATTGTATGAAACTTATTTTAATTGATCCCCAATTTGTTGTTACTTTTAGATTTATAGAATCCTTCTGTTTTGATTTTTTTGTTTGAAAAATATTCTTTGGTCTGATTAGTTTATTGAGAAACTCTTTTCTGTATCATTATTTTTTGAACACTATATGAGTGACATACATGAAATTGCCAAAGGTCTTGGAAGGGATTAGATGAGGTAATTGACTAAGGAGTTGCCCCAATTTGATAGTTAGGAGTTAACTTCAGGACATGAGGTATGTTTGCTTGTCTCAGTTATTGACAAAAAAAAGATGGAGACTTCAAAATTTGCCCCAATTTGAGGGTATAGATTGGTCTCAAGGTGCAAAATGTGTTTGAGCCAACCCCAGTTGTTGATAGCATGAGCATGTTGAAAATAATGGGAGACTTTATACTAGTTGCCCCAATGTAAGCCTGACAATCAAAGTCAATAATTGTCCAAATTCAAGATACCGACTACAATGTATGAACAACAAGTGAAACGTCTCCCCAATTTATTTCAAGGTGAGAATAATAAGTAATGGTAGGAGAGGTGTAGATCAAAGTTTAGGCTCAAAGCAGAAAATATGATAGGAAACGCATGAGGAGAATGAAAGAATGAGAGGGCATGACCTTGATTTAACTTGACTACTTGTGCTAATTTTGATATCTATGGAAACATGTCAACCAAAAATAAACTGCCCTAGTGTTTGAAAGCAAATCTTTGAACTTTGAACACTTTTTCAATCCTTTTTTTTGGACAAACCTCTTAACATGGCAAAATATTTTCCTCTAAATTAAAGTTTTTTCGAAAAACAACAACCAATCATTGAGTTGTGTGGACTTTATTAGGCTTGTATTGTGGCCAAGGCTAAGGGATATAAAAAAAAGGATAGTGAAGGCTCACAATAAATGGTATAAAGGTTATTTAAAACAAGGGTCTTTATCTAACGTTGCACCTAAAATTTATTTGACTACCTTTGTTCACCATTTTTTTTACTTTCAAACTC
>Ga0209389_1002262_pt1 | contig 14570 bp, 9 predicted proteins | sample CowpearedBW_FD_187526 | JGI IMG/M metagenome (GOLD analysis project Ga0209389, IMG submission 187526) | Root nodule microbial communities of legume samples collected from California, USA - Cow pea red BW (SPAdes) (version 2) | ecosystem: Host-associated > Plants > Roots > Nodule | place: USA...
GTCAAAATAACTCACTTGGTGGCAAAAAGTCACAAAATGACAACTTAATAAGTAAACTCATTCACAAACTTTAAGCTAGTGGCACATGAACATCTTCGGAAATATTATTATGCATTTCAATTAGTAAGCATTTACTGGTCAGCGGTAATTAAAGGAATGGCTTACAAGAAGACCAAAGTCTAAGTCACATTCAGAAAAGAAGGGAGACAAATAAAAGTAAAAATTTTTGCCTTCAAAATAAGATACGTCTATTGAGAAGCTTTTATCTCAAAGGTAAATAGACATTCCAATCAAATAAAATAAATAAAAACAGAATAATGATTTTGTTAGTTAATAGTGAAAAAAAAATTGAAATATAAAGTTGACTTAATAGTAAAATTGGAAGGGAAGATGAGAGAGGTTGTGGGTTCAACTCCCCCACTAACAAATACTACCAACTAACATTGTAGATAAAAAAAAATGCAAGGAAAAATTTGGAGAACAGTAAAAAAATATTGATATAAAGAGGAAAATTTTATGAAATGATACTACCTTTTCCGTTGGAGATGAAGAATCACAATATGATATAATGAATAAAAAAATATAGGAAGTTTAACATATCAGAGTAAAGATCTTCTCTTGAAGATAAATTGTTTATATATATATGAATGAAAGGGCATGTCTCTTTTTGGTTGTTTTATTTATTAAAAGATACCGTTAAACTTAAGAAAATAAAGAATGAATTGCTTACATTATCAGAAATACAGCAGTCCCAAACCCGAGCATTATGTCCAAATAAGACAAGGGCAGTGGAATTGTGGCACAATGCATGTTCCCCTTCCATAGAGACAGCCCAAACACGTGCACTGCATTAATAAAGGAGACCAATCACTACACATGTCATTATATCTAAGAGTGAACATAAATTAGTGATACAGTAGGACTTGAAAACTAACTCACCTCCGGTCATCAGAGACAGATACCAGTTTAGATCCACAAGATGACCATGCTATTCGGAAGATTGAACCTTCATGTCCAATAAGTTTACATACATGAGTTGCCTCAAACAGGTTATCCTTTAGCTGGCAGCATACAGAAGATGAAATGCTCTGTTGATCATGGTTTTCTTGATGACTTGAAGATTTATTGTGTTGATGGGTCACTTTCCAAACAATAATCTGCCCGAACCAAACTCTTTGAAGTAATTAAAAGAAAATAGAAACATCAACAAATTAAACATCAGGCCATAAAAAAACTTAAGGAACCTTTGAAAAGGATAATGATAAGTATTTTAAGTACAATACTAATATGGAGAAAACCAAAGTAAAGAGATACTGTTCAGAAAAAAGATCCTTCATGCGCTTGAATAAAAATTACTAACTAATCATGTAGTGTTATATTATGCTCATATTACAGCAGTAATGTTATATACTTATTATCCTTCAATATGAAAATTGGGATAGTCTCGAACACTTGGAATTTTTCTTCGCATGAGATCTTTGGTTTTAGTATGTGGATTAAGCAGGATTGCATTTGACAGAAAAAAGATTCCATTTAATCAGTGTTATGAAGGCTTTTCCAGCAATCAGCCCACTGGATCTGTAGAAGCAGAATTTAGAGTAAAAAATATCAAAGCAGATGAAAGATAATTAGCAAATTATTAAGCGTCAGGAACTTATTTCAAGCCAAATAATAGTAAAAATGCTCACTGGATGAGGACAAAGAGGGAATTTACATTATTATCAGTTCTGTCTAGGTTCCTTTCTTACCACATACCTAACATGTCCATGTTAGATCGGAACATGCTATTCAGCATTTGATGAGACTAAACATAAAGGAAAAATGTATCTTTCTATGGGTATATCAATTGTCTTCAATAGCATGATCATTGAATATTTCTTGGACATTCTGTTCCACTCATACTATCCATTAATTTCTAGTCCCACGCAAAAGATGTATATATCTCATCGTGAGGGGTGTGTTGGAACTCTTACATCGATTAGAGATAAGGTAATTTCATAATATATAAGTGAGATGCAAACCTCACCTGACCCGATTTTGTGGGGTTGAGTTAGGCTTAAAGTCCACCTCTAACATGGTATCGGAGCCATTATTTAAAAAAAAAAACTATCCTAGCGAGATTTCTTGGACATTCTATTTCACCCATACCACCCATTAATTTCTAGTCTCACGCACAAGATAAGGCAATTTCATAGTATATAAGTGAGATGCAAACCTCAACTTACAAGCCGGTTTTGTGGGGTTGAGTGAGACTTAAAGCTCATTTCTAACAATTTAAAAAGAAAAACAAAGGACAGACAAATGAATTAAATATGTGAAAATTAGCATGAAATACGTAAGCCTAATGCTTCCGCTACATATTAGTCAGATCATGACTCTATCTAGGAAAGAAACAATAATATACTTGAATGGTAGGTATAAAATGTTTAGAATACATACTTCATAATTCATGTGACTTTTGTCGTTCATTTTCAAAATCAATTGTAAACATTAATCATCAGCAGATCTCTCACCTCATTAAATATTGTACCAGAAGCTATACGGAGAACTTCAAGATTGTGACCCCATAATCGCATTGAGTATAGAAGGCACCGTACTATTATTCAACGAGAAACATAACCTCATTAAAAAAAATTATAAAAAAATAATACATATAGTGAAGTTGAGACTAACCTGGAGATTGAACCTTAAGGACCGCAATGGAGTTGGAAATATCCCAAACATGAACTGAATTATCACTACATCCCACGGCAAGAAAATGACCGTCCACATTGGAATGAGGTAAGCATCCCTATTACCACGTAAAGAAAAAACGACACAAGTAAGAAGAACAGCCATTCATCATTTCAAAATCAAATGTATTAAGCACTTATTCTCACTGACCTCGAGGAAACAAACATCCAAAACCCAGTGACCAAACTTCGGCAACAAATGAGCTAGCGTCAGCTCTGCGCTCCCGGAAACGCCATCAAATTCGAAGCTAAACAGCTTCACCCTCGTTTCCCCAAACACAGCAATCATGGTCCCGCGAGGGAAACTAGAAGCGATTCCGTGGACGCGAACTCCTTCGAATACGGAGAAGGACTTTATTCTCTTACTCAGCTCCAAATCATAGACCGCAATTTCAGAACCCAAACCTGAAGGAAGCGTCCACTAGAATTAAACAAATGAAGGTTAAACAATGTGAAATTAAATGCGGAGAGAGCAAGGTACCTGCGAGCAGAAAAGGGAGAGAGAGATTTGGAAGGTGGAGAAAACACAGAGCTGAAATGTCTCCGAGGTAGGCACCACGATGCATGCGCCATTCCGTTAAGCTTTGGTCTCTCACAGCCATTGCTCCGTTCGCCGAATCCATTTTGCTCCTTCACCGATGCAGTGGCGGAGTAGGGTTTAAGCATGATTGCAATGAACTCAAGGATTTATACGCTTGCTTCGCGCTGCTTCTTTTTGCTCAAACTAATCTGTTAATTCCGACTTTTTCAAAAAGTTTGTGTAATTGTTCAGTTTGTAATTTTTTTTTTCTAGTTAAATTTTATATAAGCCAAGAAATTATATGACATTTTCAAGTAATTTACAGATTTATTATTTAGTAAAATTTTCAATTATTTAAGCAACCTCAGATGAATCCATGTATTTGTATGGAACAATATAGGGATCTTAATTAAGTATGGTTGATGAATTTAGGTAGCTAGTTAAGATTTCTGTAAGTATAAGGAATCATGTTTTAAAAGGTTAAATAATCCAAAGATTAACAAGTAAATTAAAAAATGATTTTCATTTTTCAACATTTCATTTATTTAATTGTATTTTAATTACTTTTTTCTGATTTATGCGATATTAGTCTCCAAAGTTGTGTAGGCCTTTATATTTTATACGGAAAAGAAAGACTAAAAGCAATTGTAAACTAATATCACACAATTCAGCCTATTAAGTCGCTTATATTTGTTAATGTTTTCATCAGCAGAAGTTCATCCTAGTTATTTTTGTAAGAATCCGACAGTCTAGCAAATAAATAAAAAATCAGAATCCATGTTTTTATTAAATGAACCAGAACATGGTTATGGTGTTGCAGCTGCGGGTAGTTTTTAGAGGTGCATCAAGAACCTGGTAATGTGGCTTTATAAGGAAATTAACCTTCAAAAACAAAGCAACTCTTAAATTCGAAAGGGTTAAACATATTTCTAGCATTTGAATGGAAAGTGACTCGAAGTTTGCCATCCTTTAGCAATATAGTAATGCTGTTAACATGAAACTGGCAAATCAAACCTTTGTCTTAGTTTGAAAACATCGATCAGTTAGTTTTTTCTTTTGTTTTTCCCAAAGCCTTGGCATGCAGAAGGGTGGAGGTTCATTCAAAATGTCCAACAAATTCAGAGATGACGTGCTCAGTTTCGGAATGAAAAGTCCACATTCAAGTTTCCTTCTAGCAAGGAATGATTCAAGCTGCGAACAAGCGACTGCCCGTAATTTGAAAAATATACCTAATCGTGCATTTTAATAATTTAAAAATTCAACTTCAAGTTGATAAAAAATCACTTCAAAAGTAAAATCGTAACTTTTTCTGCAAAAATAATGTATAGTTGTGCCATTCCAAAATATCCTTTTACTAATATATTCCTTTTAACATTCGGGATATCCCAAAACATCTGTCGTGGATTATAGTGTCAAGTATGGCCTGGCCTCCAATTGCAGTAAGTAGAGTGCAAATGGCTATGTAAGAAACAGTGCCATTCTCATACAACGCAACACTGGGCACCATACTTTCATATCAACACTTGTCTTTAACAAAATCATATACCCCAAACCAAAAAAATGTGCCCACTTAGGCAACGGCGGTTGGCCATCGACAAAATCGACAAAGTCACGTCCCAAAATATACTTGAAATCTAACTTAAATTCGATATAATCAAATATCCCCTAAGCTAAAACCAAATTCATGTTTATATTGCGTTTGACACTTCACGTTTCAAAAATGACGGTGAAGCCAAAATTAGGGAAAAAGTTTATGACCTCCCCCATTTCGCCAAACACCACGCACAGGTAGCCCTCCTCCTGGTTCATCCTTGTTAACTTCTGAGCGGTCTGTTGTTCCAGGATCTGGTTGATCAAAAAGGGCCGAAGCAGAACCATCACCAAGTCGCACTCTTAGGAACTTTGAACCTTTCTTGCGTTGCTTGTTCCCACCTCCACCATCCTCTCTAACTTGAGTAGATAAACTGCCATTTGATGTTTCAGTCTTCCCACCAAGCCTTACCGCAGGTTGACTTTCAGAATTTGTATCAGTCCGCTGTTCGATTTTTAATTTGCCCCTGTCACTTCGGTAATCACCCCTTGATAGCACCTCCACCTTCTCTTCTGAAGATTTATAATTTGCCTGTAGCTGATGTACGGTGCTTAAAAAGTTATCTGCTAATTTCTCTGTGGGGTTACTCCCCTTATTATCTATAGACTTACCTTTGCCTTTCTTGTTTACATTACTGTCTTTGCGATGGGTGCTTGCGCTGCTTTGAACCAAGTTATTTTCCAGTAAAGCATCTCTCTGCAAGCTAGCACTATAAGCCTCAATAAGCTGTATCTGTTTCTGAGTATCAGGGCACAGTCTTGCCAACTCAGGCACAAGATGAGACAAGCCAAAGTTCTGCACATAGTCCAGATACGTTTCTGTATCTATTGTGCCTTGGCGATATTGGGCAGATATGTCCTTAAACATACTGTATCTTTCTTCATCAAAATCAAGAGCACCTCGAATCTTTTCAATCAGGGACTGGTTAGCAGACTGAACATTTTCCACCTTCAATGAAGAATGACTGCTAGCAGGTATCTTGCTCGCTTGTGCAGCAGAAACAGGAGGAAAATCAGATAGTGAAGCTTCAACAGAGTTGTTCTCCATGAGATTCGGGGCGGATGCAGAGTGGACAATTCTAACATTGTCACGTGTGTCCCTCGATGAACCACCAGGTCCACGAGAAGTTCTTTGTGTAGACTGAATAGAACCAGCATAAGTTGATGTTGAATGTCCACTGTTAATTACACCCTTCTTTGTCTGCCCAGAATTACGAGAAAGACCCAGAGCATTATTTGATGACTGTCGAAATTGTGAAGGATTACTTGGCGGTTGTACCAGTCCACGACCTGCTGCTGGCCAAGCATTACCAGAATTAATAACTGTTACAGTTCTGTTGTTATGACGACGCAGTCGTGCAGCCATGGAATTACTAGATGAGCCTTCCACTTCCTGTTTGGATCCTTGCTGGCCATTGTTGGAAGTTATGGGAAGTGGTGGAAAGGAAGAATCCTCCAGAGGTCCACTCCTTGAGCTATGTCCCAAAGCTTGAAGGTATCTTGAAGATGCTTCAGAACCAGCTGCGGCCAATGATTCAAATGGCTGAATGAGAGAATCAATGTCTCCATTCCCATCATCGACAGCAACTCGCCCACTACCTGATGCCGATTGATCACGAAATGTTTGCTCTGCATTAGCTGTTTCTAGACTAGCTTCAATGGCCATTGAAAGTTGATTTTCAGTAAAATCACGACGAAAAGAACGATTTCTTCCACGGCGTTGCTCTTGTTCATTACCATGTCTGTATCTGAAGCTAGTTGGAATCTGTAACGGAGGAATGTAGCTACGGTTATTTCATAAGGGAGTGCAAATAATCTAGGAAATAATTTGTCATGAGTAGTGAATTCAAAAGAAAAGATTGTCACTATACATGCCTGAAGAGCAGCATTCCGCTTAGACCGTGACATCCGTCCTCCATGTTCACTAGCATTATGCCTCTAAGCCGTAATCAAGGAAAAAAAATCAACAATGACACAATAATAACACCAACACATCTAATAATTTTATAGTAAAAGACAAAAATAATAAGGCCCCAAATGCACAGACAGAATCATTATGCAGCTACACAAAAAGCGCCCCGGCACATTCTAAGCAAATCACTAAAATGAGATTCATGTACTATAAATAATCAGTCACCTTCATCTCTGCTTCAGATTGAAAAACAACAAATTTCTTAGCAAGACAAGCCTCATCTTCACATAAGAAGTGTTCTTGACGGAAGTGAATCTGTACAAGACATGTCGATACAAATACTTCAATTTCACATGACAGCAAAGATCTTGTAAACCCATTTAGTTAATAAGAGAGTAAAACGAGCCTAAAGCATATCTTGCCTCTAGGTCATCATAATTCTTAAAGTAGTCATAGTGCCCTGGATGCTGCCTGCATTAAGAAGTACAAATATTACAAGTTTTAATTTATGACACACCAATTGCACATGGGATTAGCTTAGTTGTTACCTTTGGCATATATGGCAAGTATAATGTTCTGTAGACATATGCAAGTATAATTCATTGTCTCCATAAAATGGGGTTCCGCAATATTCACACAAGGGATGCCCCATGAAACCGCCTCTCTCACTCTCACTTCCATCAACCTCAGAATCACCTGTGCTTATGTGTTGCTTTAACTGTGCTCTGCTATATAGCTTTTGCTCACATATAAAAACCTGTCACAGAAATGGTTACCAGTCTCAGTCAATAGAAAAGATTACAAATTATATCGTCCAAGAAATTCTTATCAGACATATTATGAAATTTCACCTTCCTGCCCTCCAAACACAAACTGCACATATGCAACTTGTGACGGTGGAACATATGACCCTTCAACTGCCCTATATTCCTAAACTTATCTCGTCGCCTTGAAGCAGCATCCTGTGGTTGCTCCTCCATCTTGTCACATACACTGCACGAAAGTCTACACATAGCCTTGATCATCTTGTAATGGTCCAGATCATCAAAAAATGCATTTGTATCCTCATGGTACCAGTATGATCCAATCTTGCCCTCCCTTACCTCCGAAGGAAGGGCAGCAAAATCATTAATCATCTTTGTATAATCCCCTAGAGCCTGCCAGTACGCAGTAAAATTGAATATCAATATCAAAAGATAGCACAGATTACAATAACGTATAATTAGCAGAGCAAGCCCTGCTATCAACATTGACACGATTAAAGACTGCAACATTAAATAAAACACAGCTTGCAAACCATGCTAACCAAAAAAATCATTGTTAAATCCAGCTGTTTAGAAGCAACATCAAGTAAAAATCTTCAGATACAAAACATGCTATTTTGGGTGAATTACAAACTTCCATTAGGTCAATAGAAAAGTTCCACAAAACAAGCACCTCGTTTAAATTTGATCATACAGGAATGCAGGAAAAAATAAGCCGCGCCAATACAATTGACAGTGATCTCAGAGTAAAAATTTCGCAATAAACCTCAAATAAGGGATACGGTCCAATAACTCGAAACAACTTCAAATTACAGCTGACAGATACCAAAGATTCCTCTAATTGTTAAAAATGCATGTCATAATCGAACACAACGTTAAGTGTCAATGTGGAATAGTAAAGATTTTAACTCAATCCATCAAGAGCTCAAAGACTCTTCAAGAAGAGCAATGGACGTAAAACAATATCACAAAAGCTACACTTAACAAGAAAAAGAAAAACGACCCGAATTAAGCGGGAAGAAAAAAGAGATTGGGCTTAGGCACAACCTTGGTGACGAATACGCGGTTGCATTCGGTCTTGCAGATGCAGCAACAGCGATTGTCGCATATGAAACGGAGGCGAGCGACGCACGTGGAGCACACCTCCCGGTGCAAACAGGGTCCGTAGGCGACCCATTCCAAAGGCTCTGCGCAAACAGCACAACAGTCATCCATCTATTCTCCTCTCTTCTTGGTTCTTGATTATTAATTACTAAGCTCTGAAATCACAAACCCCAGCTTCAGTGCCGGATCAGACAGGATTTTAGGTTATTGCAATAGAGAGAGAGAGAGAGAGAGAGAGAGAGAGAGAAATAGTAATCGATTGGAATTGGGGTTCTAGGGTTCGAGAACGATTGGGGGTGTGGATCTGAAATCAAATTGATTAAATATTGGAGTGATGATTTGTGATGTGCGTGGGGCGGAAGGAATTTTTGTGAGGGGGAGACAGAAGAAGATTCGGAGAAGATTGTAATAAATAAATTTATGTGAAAAGGTGAGTGTTTTGATTGAAGATAGAAGGGTTCAACACCATAGCCACCGCCTCCTATCCAACAAATTTCACACCCTTGGCCTTCCATCTCGTTTATTTTTTCTTTTAAAAATAAAATAAAATAAAAGTTTTGGTATATTCCTGTCTATAATTTATAGTTATTCATAAAAATATTTTTTTAATTTTTATATATAATATAATAATTTTGTAATTAGTTTTAATTTTATGAGTGTGATTTATTTTATTATATTATTTTTTAAGTTTTGTAAACTATTTATTTTATAAATATTTCAATGAATGATTTTTGATAAATTTAATAATGCTTTTTTATGTTAATAATTATCATTTGAAAATTTCCTTTATTATTATAATGAAAGAAAATTAGACACATGTTTAATATTTATAAATCTGATAAATTGAGTTCCATTCAACTTAACTAAATTTAACTTACTTATACGAGTTAGATGAAGAATTTAGTATACTTTTACTAAGATCCACTCTTATAGATAAATAAATTGTGTTTATGTTTTCTATTTTTATGTTACAAACTTCTTATGACTTAATTGGATGACTTATATGAAATGTTGAATTGAATTATTTTTTTATAAAGATTGTATTGTTTTTTAAATTAGGTTGATATATACGAATTATAACTTTTAACACAGAAAACATAATTATTTAAAATTTTAATCCAGTTGACTTCATCTAATCAAAATTAAATAACAAATTATGTTAATTTGCATTTAACCTAAAATGAATTTAAAAGCTTTGTCCAATTCAACTTAATATGTTTCAGTTATTAGGTAACGAGTTTATACAAATCTTACCTAGCACAAGAATATCCGGTGACCACAATAATAAGATGTTTTTTTCTATATCTTAATTATTTTCTTTATGTATTTCTTTTATTCATTTTCATTTTTTAAAATTTTTTTTTCTATAATGTGTTATTTTATTATTTTTCTTTTGTAAAATAATAATGTGACAGATAGTCACACATCATACATCATGATGATATTCGTCATGTGTAGTAGTAAAAAAATTGTCACATTATCGTTTGAAAATAAGATTCTAATGATTAAAAAAATCATATCACAAGATTAAAAGGATTGAACCTTTTTTACAATTAGAAATTAACCTATACTATTATACAAATATTATATAAAGGATTTTTTTTTTTATCCACACTTTTTCAATTTCATATTTTAAGTGAATACACATGCATTATGATATTTATATAAAAGTTCAATTTTATTTTAATTTGGAGATGATAAAATTAAAAATTAAAAAACAAATGGGATTGAAATTTATCAAAATAATAAATTTATGGATCAAATTGAGATTCAAACAATGACTTGACACATCTTACCATAATGACTTGACACGTGACACATGACATAAATAATTTAAAAAAAAATCAAAATCCAAAAAAAAATGAGATGCTAACATGTGACACATCCCTTAACACCGTTAACACCATATTAACGGAATTGACCTAATTGTTACATATTTTAAAAAATATGGACCTAATTGAGATTGAAAGAATCTTAGGACCTATTTGAGATTTTGGGACAAAAACGTAGGCCAATGGAGTATTTTAACCTATTGTAAATGAATATTCGCAGGTAACACGTATGTATATTTTTTATACCCGCATATCAATAGAGCGGCTACAACTATCATAATATTCGTACCCATAGATACTCGTACTCGCTATACTTTAATTTAAATTAAAATAACATGATTAAAACATTAATATAATGATTTTGAATATGTTGTTTTTTATCCATTGGTTTTAAAAAAACTACTTTCTTTGTAAACTGTTATTCAACACTATTTAGATGGATTATTTACAGTTTGTTTGAAATTCATGAATATTATGTGTTGTATTTTTATTTGAATTTATGGTTAAAATATATTGTCAAATATTAAATTTGTCTTTTGTAAATACACGCGGTATCCTTGGATGTCCGTGAATAATAAAAAAATACGGAAATATTCAAATAACAGATACTCACACAAATATGAATATGAGTACGAGACGGATATTTATCTACCAAGTAGATACAGGAGAGCCACTCCCCGTATCCTATCCCTATCCACCCGAATCACAATCCTACTTTAGACGATTGATATTCGGGATGACAGTTTCTAAATGTGCTCAAGAGATTCCTATTGTAGTAGCAATTGTTGTGATTTGTGAATTATTTTTTTTATATAATTGATTCAAAATTTTACTAACAGTAATCGTGCTAAATATATTAAATCAAATACTTTTACACTCACTTATATAATGTTTTCGATGTCATGTTGAAGCAAAGCTTACGTTGCACCCAATTATAAATTGACCTAAGACTAAAGAAATTGATTATGATTCCTGTGGTGCCATGCTTATATATCAGCAACAAACAAACATGTCCTTCCTAGTTTTAACAGAACTTCCATAGACAACCGAACTAGCATGACCTTAAAAATGCTCGAGGAAACAATCTGGGGAGAATGGTATTTTTCCCTCGCACTATCAGGTAATACACGCCATAGCAAGGGACATGAATTACTGCCAGGCACAAGTACCTGCATGTACGTAGATTAATCAGTGAAACCATTTCAATGCAAAAGAAAGAGAAAATAATCAGAACATGATTCAAATTATCTTGATTAATCTTGCATCACATTGAGACTTATAATTGTAGCTCATGGAATGAATCTCTTGACAAAGTGAATAAAACAAAACTTGAGCAATTTCAGAGTGTTTGTATAACGCACCAGAGAGGAGCCCATTCGTTATTAAGATCGAGAAAGGGATATGGCCACCTGTTAGAGAACAAAAACACATGCTTACAAGTTACAACTATGTGAAAGAAAGCTTGTTTTCTGACAATGTAAACGAGATATTACAGTTGTTATGGTACCATTTGAAACCAAAGGCGTGGATGACCCATTGAAAAATGACGTAACCACAGCTCCAGAGAACGAAATAGGAGACTCTAAACCAAGGGAATTGCTGTCAATGAATGCACCAATATCACAACCGTGAGATGGATTAGTGCTAAATGCTTTTGAAACAGTCCTAAACTAAATTAGGAAAAAACTTGGATGCAGTTTCTTTAAGTACTTTTGGTATTGTCATCCAGAGTTTCATTGCGTTAAAGATTAGTGTAAACTCTAATTCTGACGGGAAAGCAATACTAAAAGCACTTATCTAAATTTATTCAAGGGTGAATGACACTTACGAGATTATTAAGAGCTGTATCCAGAAGGAGGAAAAATGCATTCAATGCATGCATGCATCCCATCAACTGTCAAGTTCAGGCCAACAAAAAACCAGTTAGAGTTCTTTCTTACACTGTAGAAGTGAAATCAGTAATGAGTAGACGAAATCATAATGTGACATTTATTCTATCAAACTAGAGAATGAGGAGGAAGCTGTAAATAATCTTTAGTCATAGGTAATTCTAGTGTTTGTATGCAGAAAACAGTAAATGAAAGGGAAGAACATGCACTAGTATCAAAAACAGTTAGTGTATATATGAGTGGACAAAATTAACCAAACTAAACTGAACTGTCAAATAACTGTACCATATTATACTAGAAATACTGAACTATTCACAATAAAACACTGTGTATAGAAGGATAAGTCTCACCGGGCTTAGTCTTAAATGAGAAATTTGTAAGAAGGGAACTATAACACCCCAAAATAGAACGTCTGTTAAGATGGCAGCCCCTGCACATGTCTGTTAAATGCAGCATATCAATTAGAACAATAAAGGAATAAGAAAAGAAAAGAAAGAAAACAATTCTATGGACTAGGTTCTGTGTTATAAGCTGTAAAAGCTAGGCTTAGCAGCTTATGTTTCCCTGTGGCTTAAAACCATGACCAGGGCATGTTCATTGACCATGTAGCATATCAGTTAACCGATACCAGAACAACACATAGTGACATTTTTCATTGTAATGTTAACATTGAATTCGATGTGTTTGACCTACCTGATACGTAGTTTGCATGAGGTAACCCCAAAACCCTGCTCTTTGTTCAAAGTCCTCTTCAACATATCTCCTTTCCAACTTGATGGAACCCTTTGCTTTTGCTTCTTTCTCTTGGTAGGCGTTTGAGTTTGTGGACATTGTCTCTTCCACATCCCTGCTCACAAACTCATCCTCTTCAACATTGTGAATTACAGGTTTATTGAGGAACTTCCAGCATCCATATACAGATATTGTGCTTCCCAACTGCATTCAAAGTTCCAACCAAGTAATAAATGCAAAGTAGGTGCCAATTCAAACAACCAAACTTATATGCAATTCCTTAGGTGTTTTTGGTGTTTTTCTGTAATCAGAATGAAAATTCACTTCTACAACCTATGCTCAACACCAATGTAAACCTTTATTTCGTAAATTAATAAAGTAAAACTCTAATTCTGATCAAAGAAAAAAAAAACAAAAAGTATAATCTTACCGCAAAGTATACAATAACCAATGCAAAAGTCCACCTGCAAATGAATATGCTGGATTAAATGGTCTTCATAATATAAGAACATAAGCAAATATGCATATTATTCAATTCCTTCCAGAGTTTTGTAGCCAGAGGAATAAACACATCGAATGTTGGGGCAAACAACAGAAAGAAAAAAAAAATGGAAAGAATATAAGGCGTGGAAACAAGTTCTACCCTAGGCATGTCATGTCTTAATCGGGGGCATAGAGAAAGTACTACAAGTGGCAGTTTTATAGCAATAAAAATTGAAGATCTGCAATTACACAAGCAGATAAGGTTGACCAACAAAGATTAAGTCTAACCGATGAAGTTAGTTCTTAACAACCTGTTAAACCAAAGCTTGAAGCTTTATCACAAGAGATACACATATTCAGGATTGTATAAGAAGAGAAAACATACTCAGTGTAGTAAACAAAGATTCTTGCATCGTATAGTAGAACATCCCAGAGCAAGAAAAGAAGCATGGTGACAAAGGAAAGGAAACGGGTACAAAGGAGGCAAAAGGGGTGCAGTCCTTGCCAGCAACTTGTCCATAGCTGTGAGGTGCTCACGTGATAACTGGGAAGAACATCCACGACCACTTCATCGTCAGGTCGAGACAACAAAAGGCTCTCATAGGTGCTTTCAAAGCTCCTCCGGGAAGCTCCTTCGTTCATTCCCAGCACCAATAACGCTCCTAAAAGGGCCACCCCAACTATTCCAAAACACACGAAATCATACCACCCTGTCTCCAATGCCATGGTGATTGTTGTTGTTGTTGTTCCCAGTTAGTTAATTAACCACCAATGATGCACCTCTTCTATGGCGTTGTAACTTGCCACATTAAGCAACAAGTACACACAGCTCTGAATTTTCATATGGGACTGGTAGCTTGACTTTGAATGTCAGGTTTGGGATCTTTGGACAGAACTTTGACAAAAGGTTACGCCTTGGGACGCAGGTGGTGTGGAATTCGGATGAGACAACGTTTGGACGCGCGTATCGATGGGAAAAGGAGTCTTGAAACTGTAAAAACATGTCATAAAC
>Ga0209389_1002264_pt1 | contig 14570 bp, 5 predicted proteins | sample CowpearedBW_FD_187526 | JGI IMG/M metagenome (GOLD analysis project Ga0209389, IMG submission 187526) | Root nodule microbial communities of legume samples collected from California, USA - Cow pea red BW (SPAdes) (version 2) | ecosystem: Host-associated > Plants > Roots > Nodule | place: USA...
CTATCTATCTTATATATTCTAATTTTTCTATGTTTTATAATATATATATTCTTTTTACCTATTATATAAAGGTGAAAGTTTAAGAATAGTTATATTAGGAGTTATTATTTTGAACAATGAAAATTTTACTTTAATCACATTTGTATTTTAGGTGTTAGTTATCATAATAAATTGTACTTTAACTGAAAACAAAGTTAAGACGCTAAAACAATTTTGTCCGTATTCATGTTCATTTCTGCTCTGTTTCCTTGTTGTATCTTCTCTCCAAAGTTGTTCGAAAAGGATAGTATTGTCCACGACTTCCCCATTATTTTATTAAAACAAATATCACTAACCCGTGGTTTAGTTCCCCTCATACGTCGTCGTATCTCCCGTCGACCACTTCCTTCCTTCACACAAACAAAAAATCAAATTAATTTATAAGAAACAAGTCGCCAACTTTCTCAAACCCCAAACCTTTTTAAAAATAAAAAAAGCAAAATTATGTGAAATTAAAAACGATGAAAAGTGGTTATTGGTTAACCATATAGAGCGACATTGAAACAGGAGATGAAATGTGAGCGTGGGAAAGAAAGCCCAGAGAAGGTGCGAGTGACGTAATCGAAGTGTCACCCAATTTCACGGTCTACTCTTTAGGAATTTTTATTTCTCACACCTACTTGCTCACCATGTGGAATAGATGAACGAAGAGGTACACTTTGTGGCATTATAAAAGGACCAATTATCCTCCACCTCTACCATACATAGCTAACAACACACACTTCACTTCTCTCAGATACTAGCCTGGTCCATAACAATGGAAGGTACCAGCCAAAACACGTTTACCTTCATTACCACCACCATCGACGCTCCAAGTCCAACCACCCCTGAGATATCACCATCTCGTGATGCTCTTTCAGGACTAGCACAAGCTTACCCTCCTGGCTTTTCCAGAAAGGTAACAAAACAACCCATTTTCATTTCTCTTCATCATATCAAACTTTGGTCAACACAGCACAAATTCATAAGACTCACAAACTTATGTTTTGGTTCGGTTTTTTATTTGGTTGCTGCTGAGGAAATGTGTATACGATGATGATTGATTTGGATGTGGCAGGTGTTTGCGGAGGTTATCGGAACGTTTCTGTTGGTGTTCGTGGGAAGTGGTTCTGCGGGTCTTAGTGTTATTGATGAGAGCAGAGTGTCAAAGCTTGCAGCTTCGATTGCTGCAGGACTCATCGTCACAGTGATGATTTACTCAATCGGACACATTTCTGGGGCACACATGAACCCTGCGGTTTCCCTTGCTTTTGCTGCGGTGAGGCATTTTCCGTGGCCACAGGTGCGTCCGTATACAGATTTTTTGTTTTTCTCGACAACCGTGTCCCGATACTTATAAAATAATTCATATTACTATGTTCTTTCTATAATATAATCTTCGGATTCATTAAACATTGATATTCGTTTCCACACGTCTCGATGGACACAATTATGTGTTACGAGGGACTTTGTTTTCCTTGTTTTTTACTATCTCGACGGAGATTGGTAACTACGGTTTCAAAATTTTGCTGATTAATAGCATGTTGAGCTTAGTTTAATTTAATCATTTAAAAATAGTTCATAAGAGTTGACATAAAGACTATTTGCCTGAGTATTCAAATTTTGTTGTCAAAATCGTTTTAAAAAAATGTTTAATCTAAAAGTATCTGTTTCTATGATTCTTTTAGATAATATGTTATCCTTACTAATAATAATTTTTAAAAAAATTAAAAATTAATATATCTTCTGTGATACTGCAAAATGAAAAATAATTCGTTCAAATTTATTCTTCATCACTGCTTTAAGAGGAATTAGACAGTTTTCACCAATTCTAAACTCTGTTTTTAAAATGGAATGGAGTTTATACATGACTCGTTCACCGATTTTCCCATATAATTCAGAAAGTTTAATTTGATTTGTTAGTCTCTGTATCCTACACGTAACATGTGTAACTTGTGCAGTTGAGCCAAATATGTCATTATTGTCTCCAATTTTGTCACTAATAATGGAAGGTTAATATTACATTAAATCTTCAAATGCACAGTGCACACTAATCAGTTTGATTGACCAAGAGATTCAGGTCCCTCACCACACCTTCTATTTTAAAATGCTCTCCAATAGAAATTCCTCATTAATCATAAACCAGTACTAATTAATACAACAGCAGAATACAATAATTAAAAATAGCTATATACCGGATATACGTTAGTTGGGTGGTGCGTGTAACATAAATAATATTCCATCATTTCTTATGATTGGCGTATATAAATAATCAGAAAATAATAAGCATAAACATTTCATTACTCTGAACACCTCATTGATAATACATATTGTTTTTATCTGTTTTTTCTTCTTATCATGGATTATATATTTAATTCTATCTCTTTATCTCCGTGAGTATTTTATTAAATGATTAGTGTACACTTATCATTTTACAAATGATAACTGTAAAAGACGAACTCTTCACAAATCTTCATAGACTTTTTCTGTATGCTGGTGTGATACAAATATCTGTCAGGCCATATTGATTTAAAAAGGTTCAATGAATTTACTATGGAATATATATATATAAAAAAAAATTAATAGTAAAAGGGGGAAATATCTCATTCAAATGATCTAGAAACCAAGCTGACTCTGTTTGTATGGTTGAAGTCATCATCAAAAGGGTTCAGCCAAGAGAAAAAAAGAGGTACTGGTCAAGTTCACGCCTCACCGTGGACCCACGGTAATGTGTGAGCATTTGCAGCCAGAAACAATCAGAAATGTTCAATAAATATGTGGTCCATAAATCTCTCATGAATCTATATCATATGTGATGAGGATTTGAACCACTCTTCTGCCCCCAAATAATGCCGAATAAATGATTGGATCCTTATTGTTTACATAACTAACAGAAAAAATACTGAAAAACAATCCTTATTATCTGTTTTTAATCCAGAACGTTTAGTAAGATATATTAGATATTCTTCAACTAATGTTCTTAAGATATTTTTTAGTAAAACGTGATAAAATAGTTTATGTTAAAAGAACAGATACTTCCCCCTGTACTCCACAATAATTTAAAAAAAATTTGCAAGCTCTGCATTATTTGTATTCGTGAGTAGAAAATTAATAGGTTTAATTCAATTTGGAGCCGACGCAAGATGACAAGAATGACAATAGAAAAAGTCAACAAGTAGTACTTGAATTTAGAATAAATTCTTTGCAGATAAAGGTCCATAGGGTAGAAAAAAAAATTATAAATTTGATTCCTTTTCTCATTTTTGAACCCAGACACATGAATAAATAATCCAATGGTTTCGTTGTTGCAGGTCCCGTTTTACGTAGCAGCTCAACTCACTGGATCCATTTCTGCTTCATACACACTGCGAGAGCTTTTCCAGCCATCAAAGGAAATTGGGGGAACAACACCTGCTGGATCACATGTTCAAGCACTCATCGTGGAAATGGTGACAACTTTCACCATGGTGTTCATTTCCATGGCCGTGGCCACTGACACAAACGCTGTAAGAATCACCGTAAATTTTTTACAACTTTCAATTACATTATCCAAACACGACACATGTCGCTAACCTTAACATGTTGAAATTGGCAGACAGGACAACTATCAGGAGTAGCAGTAGGTTGTTCGGTTTCCATATCAAGCATTGTTGCCGGGTAAGTTAAAGGAAAGAAAAAAAAAAGTGTTCCTCACTCAAACACACACAAACACAATTTTATGTTACAGGAATTGCATGAGCACAGGGAAAATAAAGTTAAAAAGGGAGAGTCTCACAATTTGGCAAAGGCTATATGAACATACATGCATGACAGAAGGAAATGTTTTGAAAATTATTGTTGTTGTTGTGATGTCCATGTATACAGACCAATATCGGGGGGATCAATGAACCCAGCAAGGACATTAGGTCCTGCAATTGCAACATCATCGTACAAGGGACTTTGGGTATATTTTGTTGGACCAATTACTGGTGCAGTTTTAGCAGCATGGTCTTACAATGTGATTAGGGACACGGAACACCCTGGTTTTCCATTTTCACTATCCTCCCTCTCATTCAAGGTACGCCAAAGCGTTAGTGGAACTAAAACCGACCAACGAAGCTTGGTTTGAAAAGAAGCGTGTGATGTTTTCAACACCGCCCAAATCAACGTCACCTTGAATGTCTTGTCTTGGAGGATCTCAAGTTCCACATGTAGAATCATCAATGCCACACTACACCATGGTATTATTATTAGCTTGTCCATGTGTGAAGTTTGAGGGTTATGATGAGCCATGTATAATGCAAAAATGTTTAGTGTGTTTATCCTACATTAATGAAATGTCAGTTTCATATGAAATGCAATGCAGACAACAAATCGGATGCTATTAATGCTAATTCAATGCTCGCCCAAACTGATAGTGTCTGTGTAAGAGATTGATTAATATCACATAATATTCTCAAGTTTAACATCAATAATACACCTACACAAATCCATATCCATCAAGTGCTTTGCCACATATACCATAAAACTTCAAATGGATCGATACATATTAACATACTCTACCCGTCAATTCATACACGTATTATTCCCCAGGCCGCCGGAGAATAAACAAACATGGGACCATATATGGTAACCAACCACACCAATTAACCATCACTCTTCTCATATTTTTAAGATTATCAAAAAATATCAAAGTCTTAATCTCGTTATTAATAAAATAGTAATTGGTAAAACTAAACGAATTTTTATAAGTGATTCAAATTTATTAAAAAATTATAACTTTTAACAAATTTCAACGAATATACAATGTAATTATGTTTAAAAGAATATGTTAATGACATGTTTTTAAGTAACTACAAGAAAGTAAACGGAACAAATTATAATGGAAAAATGGTCGACAAAACATGGTGGACAAATGGTGGTTCAGAAACTCGCAATATAAGTTCAGATTCTATGTCAACGTTCAAGACACTGAACCTCTTGTAGTGAACACTTTCACAAAATATTAGCTAGATTCGGAGTTGTAAGAAAACTTCTCAAGAAAATAATTTGTACCCTTGGAAAATAATTTACTTTTTGTGATAATATGAACTTAAACATGGTTGTGGCCAACTAACAAATTGTTTCTGTCCATGTATATATTTATTCTTTTTAAGCATTTCTTTCCATGTGTAATAAAAGGATTAAAGTGATATACATATACATTTAGCAGTAGGTTACCTTACACTAAGAAGACAACCAAACAAAGACATTATTAAAGGTAGCACAATCATTTTTATCAGTATCTCGACTCCAACATTCCGTGCTCTTTTTTCTTTCTTATATTGCAAAATTCTCATCCATTGAAAATAAAGGATTTCTAAATTTTGATATGAAATTTGAATTCATTATTATTCCAAATTTTGATACAATTTGGTTTCTAAACTTTAAAAATTTATAGATATAATCTTTCTTAATTTTTTTTGACGTTTCAGACGGCGTTTCAAATTAAAGTTGGAGTTGTTCACACTATTTGATACGTTTTAGCTCAAATGCTAACCTATAAAAAAAATTTAACATCGTTGAGTTAGGAAGACTATATCCATTTATATTTTAAGTTTGAAGATCAAAATATATCAAAATTTAGAATAAAAACATATTCAAATTTCACATCCAAATTTAGGGACTAAAAATATATTTAAACTAAAAAATAAATATCAAATTATATAATTATATATAAATAAAGAAAAATAATTTTTTGACTACTAAATTTTGACAACTTTTTTTTATAACCTTAGGTGGCATCGTAGTGATTTTCTATTTTTTCATTTTCTCATACTTAATATTCTAAAATCACTTAAAAGATGTCATCTCATGTTGTAAGATAAAGTTGTCAAAATTTAATAATAAAAAAATCATTTTCCATAAATAAACAAGTGATGTGAATTTTATTTTATAAATCAGTTTTATAATATGATATCATGCCATAAGAGTTTATCCTAAGAATGATTAGATTTATGAATCAAAACAGTGTTTAAGCACTTACAAATTATTATGAGTGAAATCTATTGAAAAGTTCAATAGAAGTTGTGGATCCTAGTCTACTTGCATGTCACATATAGGAAGATTTTATCTTTATCCTTTTCTTTTCTTCAAATGTACATAGTTTTAAACTTTAAAAGTGAGCCATGTATTAAAAAATACAATTTTTATGATAGAGAAACTTAAGAGGAGAAGGTACATGCACTAACGTAGATGAATTCGATTTCGTCCATTATCTAAAGCAGGGTAGGCTTGCAATGATGAAAAGAAGCACCACGACACGAGACCTACTTAAGATTATGACGAATTGACCATCCTTGATCCTAGTCTGGCACAACACATGGTGTTCAAGGTATTACAAATCTAAAATACCACTTACGATAAACCAATTAATATCACAACCAATAAAATTAATACCTACATAATAAAGTAGGTGATTTTGGTATCTTAAATGTTAAGAAAGTATTCATATTTTTATTTATTATAAACCAATAAAAAAAATAATTACTCACATATCAACTTCATCATTTACCGAAAAGTAGGTAGGACTAAATAAGATTGTGTGAGTTAGTAAAAAGAACACTAAAAAATAGAACCCAAATTTAAAGGCCGAACAAGGAGTGCTCACAAAGGCACTTTTATGATTTGCTTACATAAAGAACAGGACCAAGCACATCCACTTCTAATATTTATTTTAAATATAATCACTTTTTTCACTTTCAAACGGTCAAGTTGTCTGCAATGTACCAATAACTCCAACATAAGAGGTAGGCATAAATTCATTCTAAATGAAAAATAAAATAAAAATTGTAACTCTAAATTTTTTAACTTTTTCGTTTTAGACAAAGAGAGTAGGAAGAAAAGAAAAAGATGAAAAGGTAGGATAAGATGATCCATATGATGAAAATAAAACATACGATTGTAACAAAGTATTATATAGGAGAAACTTTATAAATTTGGGTCATATGTTCATTCTATTGATGTTATTGATGTGACATGTTAATTTACAAAGCGATTTAGATTATTTGGCCATTTAGATATTCTATTTGAAAATTCTCATATTATATAGAATTTTTTTATAAATTTATTTAAAAATTTATAAAAAAAAAAATCCTTAGTATTTTTTTAAAAATTTTAATTGACACTTCATTCTTTTGTAAGTAATTATATTTTATAAAATTATAAAATTTGTAAATATTTTTTACAAAATTTATAATAAAAAATGTTTTATACAAAATATTTTACAAAAAAATTGACAATAATTTTTTAAATAATTTTTTAATAATAAAATTTAAAATATTTACTATAAAAAATTAAAATAAAATTAACAAAAAATATTAGTTTTTTTAGTAGTGAAATATAAATTTTAAGATAGTTTTAGTTAAAATTTTACAATTGTGTTCCTATGTCACTTAATAATCCTAGTAATTCAATTTTTCTGCATATAAAAAGATCAAAATTTAAGACTTATCAATAAACCACTATTCCACCAGTTTCCAAACATTTATAAAAGTTTAATAAGAAGTTTTAAAAATATACATTTGTTGTATTTTTTTTAATCTATATGTCACAGTTTATACTATAAACAAATAAATGTCAGAAGTATTTAGTTGAGATATTTCAATATGCTTAGTTTAAAATATTTTTTAAATACTAAATACTTTTATTTTTAGAATGTTTTGTACTAATGCACAAATTTCTTTTTTTACTAGACTTAATTACTTTTTAAATTTTTCTTTTCTCATAAATCAAAACTAGCTACTCTGACATAGCTTTAAAATAAAGTACATTTTGGTAAATCTTTAAGAAAGCAAAAGTAATTCTTAACAAAATGAAACGTTAGAAATATACTACAAGATATTTTACTTCAGAGAAAAAAAAAAGGCAAACACCCTTTAGTATCTGAACTGAAAAGGACTTGCAACCTCAAGCTCATGCATTATTTAAACCATCGTAGGCTTGAAAGAAAAAGTTCTTATTTAATTAACGCAAGTTTGTTTTTTATATTTTTTTCTTCTTATGATAAAATAAATTACACTTTTCTCTCTGGAGAGGTAAAAATACTGTTTCCTTTTCTTATATGATAAAAAATATAATTAGATGCATTTAATGTAAGGCTGTTAAATGAAATTTTTAAAAATTTAAAGTATACTATAATAGTATTATATCATGTTATTTTTTTCTCATTTAATAAATAATTTTTAAGTATAATTAAATATATTTTTTATCTTTTAACTAACGGTTAAAATTGAAATTAATCTTTATTCAAAGGTTTGGACCAATTTAACTTTCTATTTTTAGAAATTTATGAATTTAGTATTTTTAAGTAAATTTTATTAAATTTATTTTGACATTAAACATGTTTCTCAGTTAATATTAAAGTGAAAATATATCAAATGGTATAAACAACTCAAATATTATTTAAACACACGTTTAAAATATGAAATAAACTTAACAAAATTTGGTTAAAAAAATTAAATACACACATTTCTAAAATTTTGAAACTAAATTGGACCAAAATTTTAAAAATTAATTAATTTCAATTTTCAAAAGTTATGCATGAAAACCATATTTAACCTTTTAAATATGATGCAACACCTATATATCCCAGGAGATAATTATGTAAAACTATCTTGATAATACGTTTAGAAAGTTAACGTAAATTTAATGAAAAATTAAAAGTAAAATAAAATATCTTCACGTTTAAATATGTTAGAGATGATAAATAGATATTTTTAACATAAAAGGTATGTAATACTTACTTTTATCAACAAATGAAAGTATGTAAAGCAAACCTATAGTAGAAAAATAGTATAATTTTATTATACAATTTTTAACATTAAAATAACTAATAACATAAATAAAGACTTTATAAATTGTTTTATTCGAACAAGTTTTCATTCCTCTCGGGTACTTAAGATTGCAAATGAAATTGTAAATATTTATTATTCTTGCTTTACTTTATTCAAAATATCGCATTATTTTCACCTTACGAACATATAAGTAATCAATTTTCTATTCATCAAAATTAGGGATTAAATTACTAAATGTTAATTTATGATTCTATATACATTCTAATTTTATTTTAGAAATATTATTTATCATATCAGTTCATATAACTTAAGTGATATTACGTGAATTGTATATTTATGATACTTTTATATAATATTTATATAAATTTACATGAAATTTCATATTTGATTCGATAAAAAGAAGAAAAAAAGATTAAAGTTAAAATAAAATAACTTACTATAAGTTACAGTAGTATTGAGATTAAATTTAACCTATTCAATTTGTATTTGATTGAATTACCTTAAATTATCCTTATTTAAACGTTTTCATCCACTCTTACTATTATAAAGATACAAAAATTACATACAAGTGGAATTATCAGATTTAATGTTAACGTAAAATAGTTTAACTACACGTTCTCTTTGTAAATTGATGAGTTGTTTGCTTCTTCTTTTTTTTCTGGCCCAGTTTTCTCTCCCAAAAGTTAAAAGTAAAGTGAATATTTTTTTCTCTCAAAACTCTATCTTATAGCATATTGGAAGTTGACATATGAAATTAATTTGAAATTATTAATTAATAATTCATTAGAAGTAGTTTAGTGGTGAGTTTTGAGAACTAGAGAGGAAATGGTAGATTTTGATTTGTATGAGAGCACGATAAATAAAAACAGTTTAAAGCAGATAAATGAAGTCAATGTTTAATAAATTTGAAAACTGAAAAGAAGCATTAAAATGTTGGACAGTGATTTTTATGTGAATGAGATTGTTACAGAGCAACAAGACTAAGAGTCACAGCTGGTATTTTCAAAACTTAAATGAGTCGTAATTAATCTTGTCCCACCATGGTGCCACCCCTTAGAACCCTCCACCACCATATATGTTACAAGGAGGAGAACCAAGATGCTGTTTCCATCAATGTTTTCAACCTTTTATTTCACCCTCCAGAATTTATTAACTTATCTATTTAATACACTAACCCAATAATTATAACCATGCAACATGTATCACCAATGCATTAACATATCTTTTACTATCGCTTTCAGAGACAAACAAAATCAGATTAACTCCGATTTATGTATCATAACCTTCATAAATTTATAACTAGCGTAACAAAGGCGCGATATGTGTGTATGTATTTTTTAAATATGCGTGATATTATATTAGTAGGTGATAATATTATAATGTTATTAAGTTAATATATATATATATATATATTAAAATTATATTTATTAAAAATAAAGTGAAATATATCAGAACAAATAAAAGAATAATCATTAATAAATAAAGAAGAAGAGAAGAAACAGAGAAATCTGATTTTATAAAAAGTTTGTAAAAATAACGGTCAATTTTTAAAAATTTAATAAATTGTTATATTTAAAGAGTAAAATCGATATTTTAAAAAGTGGATACAAAAAGGGAATCCCCTTTATATATTATTATAGATAATATCCCAAAAACTCCATCTTATTTATAAAATAAACTTTACATTTATTTATTTATTTATATATATGGGTGTAAAATAGACACATTAAGCTAAAAAATTACAAATTTACTAAGGATTTTACATTGGTTCACCGGTGTTTGGTATAAAATATTGTTAGAACTATCAAAATGGGTTGGAATCAGCGAGCCAATTCGTCCCACCATGGGTTCAGGTCGGGTTGGGTTGAAATTTTTTTATAAATTTTAATACGGATTGATTTTTGACCCGACTCACTTAGAACTCGGCTCATCCGGGGTGACTCACCAACCCACAAATAAAGGGTCATGCAAGTATTTTTTAGTTTTTAAATTGGACTTTGTATTTGGGTCAGGTTAGGTTTTTTTTAGCCAACACATAGATAATTTGATATGTTTTTTATTTTAGTTTGTATTTGGATTGTATTGAAGTTTATTTATATTATAATTATAATTATAATTTAATTTTGACTGAAAAAAATTAAAAAATTGTAGTTTTTTAATTAAGTGAGTCTGTGAGCCAACCCGTTTAACCCACCAACCCGTGGTGGACCGGGTCAAGTTCAATTTTTTTTAGTTTGCTAATAAGTGAGTTGGGTTTGGTTGGCTCACTAAATGATCAACCTATGGTAGGTTGAACCGGATCAGGTTGGGTTATCCGTTTTGATAACTCTAAATATCGTGTAAACTTACAAAATGAAATTTCCTTTCTAGATAGTTTAGCACAAATAAATAAATAAATAAATAAATAAATTTATGTTAAACCCGAAAAGATATTATTGATGTACACATTTATTATCATTAGTCACCATTATTTGGTGACATGAAAATATGAAAATGCCATATATGTACCGTTATTTTCGACGAGAAGAGATATTTAAAACATTTTATATGAATTGACAAAAATAACATTATTAATATTTTAAAAAATATAAAATATAAAAATACATTAATTTAAGAAAAAAATTCCTTTTCTTTTCAACCAAACATATAAGAAATGAGTTCTATTTCCTTATTTCTATTAAAGTTCTTTCTCTTTCAACCAAATATAACTCCCTCTCTCCCTTCTCAAAAGGTTACTTATATTACATTTATTACCTTACTTTGTTTATAATAGATTTACCCTTCATATTGCAAAAACACATGTCAAACAAGTTAGCTTTGGCAACTGCATTTGACTTCGGTCACACGCTTTTCATACATTTTTCAAACTCAACTCCTTTCTTCTTTAATGTGTGGAACTTCTTCTATTAAAGTCAGAACACACAATGTCCTAAAACGGGGTTCAACTTCCTGTTATTTTCTATCTCAGTTTTTCTAAACATAAAACTTAAAAATATTGCAACGAAAATTTTGCAGCAGTTGATTGATGTCATGCTGATTTCAACTTCTGCTTGAGTCAAATGGTGCTGTTGCTTTCTAAATCACCGACACTGTTATTTATTTCAAGTCATTACTATGGTTCAGCCATTGCTGAGTTTTGTCAGGAGCTATTACCATTATTTCGAAATAATTTTGTTAGGTGAAATTTCATTTCCCTTTCATTCATTATGGTTTACCCAGAAAATAAGTTTCATTTCATTCAATTCATAAACTTGTGGATGAACAAAAACTTTAACTTTCGGCAGTGTTCCCTGTTAACTAGTTGTTGAATTTCTTACTATTATATTTATATTTTCATATCATATCCAAAACCATGTTCATAGATTAAGACTATTATCCACTTCATTTGAAAATTAACAACGATGATAATTGTGCAAGACTTTCTCACTTGCATAGCCTATAATTTCAAAATGTACACTGCACCATGATAATTTAGTTTTAATTTCCAGAATATATGGATGCAAACGAAAGTTAATTTTTTGTTTGAAAATATGAAGAATAAGAAAACGAAAGATTCTACCATGCTTCCCAAAACACTTAAATGCGTCTTTTAATTTTCCTCTTGTTAACCATAATTGATCACACATTAACTACAAACCTAACCGAAAGTGTAATTGATATCTTACTAACGATCCAACTATTATTAAGATGGCATAAACAAATCTAAAGCATGAGGAGAAATATAACTCCACTCGTCTACCAATTAATTTTTTTTAATAATTGAGAACAGATAATTAAGTTGGGATAACGACATATCTGTAAAACTTCTACTAAGAATATGAGATCATTGATTGAAAAGTACGAGACAAATATCGAGGCGGTGTCCAAATATCGTGCTACATTTTGCCTCCATTGTATATATGGATATTGTCATATAACTTTAATGTGGCTTCTTTATCAACATCTACTTTTATTACTTCTTATATCATGAATAAGGGAAAAAAAATTAAATAGTGAAACTAAATTTATTCTCCTTCTTTCTCAATACTCGTCAATTTATAATTCATATACATTTATTCAACTATTTCATATATACACATTAATAAAACATGTATCACAAAAATAAGATTCATAAATGTGTTTTTTGAGTGATTTATTGAAAGAATGAACGTATTGACAGGGTAGATTTGAGGGATATGAGTAAATGAATTTGAGATAATAGAAAGTAGAGAATGATAAAGTTTATTTTAAAGGATTAAGAGACGGAAAATTAGGAGATTTGAAAAAAAAAGTTGGCAAATGATTTTAATATATGAATGTGATAGATAAAAATTATATTTTAATAGATGAAAAAGTAAGATTATAATTTTATCTTTATTGTTAAAATTAATATAAAATAAAATTTAATTACTTAAATTTAATTTTAAATAAAATATGAATGATTAGTTTTTAATTTAATTGGTGTAATTAATTTGAAATAAAATATAACTGGCTGAAAATCATTTTAATTAAATATCAAAGTATAATAAAATTAAGATTATTATTAATTAATTATTATTGTCATTATTACTTTTATTGGTATTTTATTTAGATGTTGTATTATTTTTTGCATTAACATTATTTTTAAATACTTTTATTTCATTAATATTAGAATTATTATTATCATTATTTATTTTATTATTATACTTGTTATTTTGATAATCACACAATTGATGGGTTGTGTTTACCCTCAAATTCCCTCAGCTTTGTGAGATCAATCCTTCCTCCCATACTCCAAATCATTTCCGTTAAATAAGTGCAATAATACCCTAAAACTAACAAGTTGCTGACTCTACCTTGTTCTACGTTAATAACAAGCATGCGGAAACAAAAACACTGTAGTTTATTTCTATAATTGTTTTATGTTATTTCTTTAGAAATAAAGATAAAAAAATTGAGAATTCTTAGAATAAGAAAATTTTTGCAAGTACATAACATGAGTATTTTAAAATTGATTTGAAAAATAAGAGAAAATTTATTTATTTATTTATTGTTATTAATTGTATTTTGTGGATATAATTATGGTTAAAATTGGATAACAGAGAAATACATGATAGTTATTTATTTAAATATTGACTTAGAATACACGAAAACATAATATATGAGAAATTTGTGTTTTTATATAACTTTGTCATACTTGAAACATACATTTCCAAAGACAAATTTAGTTACTCTTTTTATCATTAATATATTTAACTTTTACTTAATTTTAATTAATTTGCATATATAAATTAATTATATGTAAATATTGTAACATCCCAATTTTAGCAGCTTAAAACTAATAAAAATATGGAGTTTCATCATAGTTCTAAAATTGATAATCCAATGTACACAATATATTAATACAGTCTTACAAAAGGTATGACTATAAAAATATATCACTTATACACTTAAACTAAACTAATAAACTCTGTACTACTAACCACTGCTAAAGCTCTCGCTGGAAACCTCCTCTTCAACACTAACACGATGGCTCTTTATCCTCCAGAAGTGTCTTTGACACTGCAACCACATCTACTCCCACCAAATAGGTGATCATCGCAAAAGGAAACATACAACACAAGACAGGAACACAAAAAGCAAGGGTAAGCTAATCTGATTAAGGAATCATGCAGTTCAATTATAAACAGAAACCATGCAATCTTTCTCATTATCACCAGAATCATATAGACCACCACAACACATATACATGACTCTAGACTCAATATCCGGATTATGTAA
>Ga0209389_1002265_pt1 | contig 14569 bp, 20 predicted proteins | sample CowpearedBW_FD_187526 | JGI IMG/M metagenome (GOLD analysis project Ga0209389, IMG submission 187526) | Root nodule microbial communities of legume samples collected from California, USA - Cow pea red BW (SPAdes) (version 2) | ecosystem: Host-associated > Plants > Roots > Nodule | place: USA...
AAATTCACTGATCAATCTATGTGGAAAAAAAATGCAATAAAATAACCAACAAACTATGATACATGTAACAAAGAAAACCTAAAGGTTTGTCACAATTTTTTTCAGGATTCATCACCTTGAAAACTGAACCCAATGCTATAGTTGGTCTGGTCATTGGATTTTACCATGGAACCATTACCACTATGAACCACGATTTCCATCTCCACAAGAAAAAGAAGAGGAAAAAGAATATTTTAGTCAACCATATCTTCCTCTCCCCCTTCCTCTTCCCCTTCCTCTACCCCTTCCCCTTCCTCTTCTTCCTCCTTGTGCCATTTGATGGCTGCTTTCAGAATCCCTTTCATATGTGAACATACTCATCCTAATATCTTGTGCCTTGGCTTCATGAGTACCCACGCCCCATCCTTCCTAAACAAGTCAAATCATATAAGATAATAAGACATTGGACCAACTATTAGTGATGAAGAAAAAAGAAAAACAAAACAGCATAATCCACAAATATTACTAAAAGTATAAGGTACTGACCCGAGAATCCTCAAGGTTTAGTTGATTTTGAAGTTGCCTAGCAAGATCCTCATCATGACTGATATATAGATCCTTGTCCATATTAGTAAGCTTTGTCTGGGCCTTTCTATTTTCATATTCTTCCAGAGTGAATACAACTGGATCTTCTTCTTTCCCTTTGCCCCTATGTTTCCAACCCCTACCACGTCGATCATTCTGATTTGGTTGATTCAGCTTCTGAAGTAATTTTTGGGCAGCTGCTTGATTTTGCACAGGAACAGATTCCACAACTGTAAACAGGGCAAACATCAATACCACATTAATACCATCGGAGACAAAGAACATTGAATAATAAATAAAAAATGGATTCGGTAGGGTTTGATTCATATTTTATATTGCATATGTAACTTCATTGTTAGTTCATTCCGAAAGAGATGCAGAAAGTCTGATTGTTCATATCATATAAAACATCCAACCAATGAGGCACTTTCTCCAGGGCACAAGTATGCCGGTTTAGATTAAGCTTTGCTTATTAATAGAACCTGGCCAGTAAAACCCATTTCAACCAACTAAAATAACAAGTGAAAAAAGAATACCAATTCAAAAAGACATTTTCCTGTTGTGGACTCAATTTCAGATGCACTTCAAGATTATATTATATATACCAAAAGCACTTGACAAAATATACGACAAAGGAAGCACCTTCTTTTGGCCTTGTGCCCGAACTACTAGCCTTGTCTTGAGCTCTTTGTTGAGGTAGATTGGATTCTAGATTTACGTCCAAAATATCTGCTTTCTGATTGGGGCCTTGCGGGATATCAGTTGGTCTCTTCTCAGTTGTACTGAGCATAGCAGTTTGCTTATGATTTCTACTAGAATTATAATCTGCAATACCTGTTGGTCTCATCTCAGCTTCACCAACATCAGCAACTGGCTTACGACTTCTACTAGAGTTATAATCTGTAATACCTGTTGGAGATCATGTTTCTGTCAATTCCATGCAAACTATCATGAAAAAACACCACATTTGGTGTTTGAAGGTCTATTGTTAGAGCACCAATAGGATATCCAGATTTGTTCCAGAAACAGTTAAGACTAGTAGAATTCACAAACTTCCCTTGAAATTACTGAATCCTGCAAATTAGCCATTAGTTTTTTCCCTTGACGGATTATTTCAATGGAATGGAAATCATATCAAAGAGAAGTTAGTTCCAGGAGTCTCTTTTATCTGTATAAAGTGGTCTGTTAAACATTAATAGGAGGTATCAGTATTACAAAAACTAACAATGTGATGGACGTTCAATATTTGAAGGGTTGCTTCCATAAGATTTCCAAATGTTGGAGGCCAGTGTAATTTACTGCACCAAGCAGTTCTTGCAAATAATCATCAAAAATATGAGTAGCCTCAAAAGAAGGCAGGATGAACATCAATAATCATCATCCATATAACAATTTACTTAGTTATCAATTCCAATTCCGTGCTAATAACAAGAATCACTTGATTATGAACAATAATGACAAACCAAAATCACAATCAATCTTCAAGAGAAAAACACTGCACATACTAAAAAATAAAAGGGAAAGAATGACAAAAGAATGTTCCTTTTGACCTGAGTAAGATCCAACCTGCAGCTTCACAAACTGTGGAGGACCACCTGTATCACGATTCTCTAGCTTTCTTAAAGATGACCGGGAGAATCCTGAATATTTTTTATTCATCTCCCATTCATCGTAGAGTGACTGAACAACACCTCCTAATACAGTCAATACTTTAGGAGTTAAGCAAACAATTCCACTGTGAACTGCAACTTTATTTTCCAAACGGATCTGTCCAATGGAAACACAACAGTATCATAAAAGGTAAAACTGATTTATAATTGACACATAACACGAGACAGAGGCAACAGATCACATAATCACAAAGTACAAACATCCCACACACTATAATAACATAAAGCAGGTCAGCAATCAAGACATATTAATGATAGTCAACAGAATATAGCAGTTGTTATAAATCATTTCCCGTATTCCAGAGCGCATCCTATCCTAAATTTAAACATTTCCCGTATTCCTATCCTATGAGCATGTCGTACAAAGTATCTTGTCTTCATGTGTTCGCAATATCTCACTATATCAAAGAACAGGGTTTCCCCATTTATAACATTGTTATAAATCAACGAAATTTTCAAAGGTTTATTATAGACTATGCCATGCATTCGATCACAAACTCACAATCATAAAGGTACACGCAGTTGCTGCAATTCATAGCAAGAACGGCATTACCTTAGTACCCGGAACAACATTGTCGGGTATAGAAGGAACGTGAGAATATTCCACGGCAGTTATTTCGGAGTGACCATCAGTGAGACACAATCTGAGAACTCTCCGATCACCTGAATTCCTCAAAAACTCATCCACGCTGCTCTTAGATATGTCCCTCACCGAATTTATCTGCTAAAGCCAACAAATTTCGAATTTTAAAATAAACAAACAAATAATACGAGTTACCAAATCCTATCAGAATTAGAAAAAAGAAAAATTAAAATAAAAAACACATTTTTCACCCTCCAGTAGTTTTAATAGGTGGAAAGGTGAAGAAATTGCCTGAAGAACTTTTGGGCCGTGAAGAAAAGATGAAGCATTGCGAAGAAGAGAGGGTTGGGGTAGAGACTTGGCGCCAATGGATCGGAGGTCCGAATTGAGGAGCTCTGACTCGACAGAACGTAGGAATTTGGAAGGTTCATCAGCGAGTGCGGATTGAATGACGATGATGGCCTTCAAATTGTCTGTGTCTTCCAAACACCAACCTCTTTGCCTTAGGGTTTCCATCACCATTCCGGAATCCCAACCTCTCGAGTTCTCCTCCATCCCCAACTCTGTTCAACTTCCACTGTGCTCCGGTTTCAACCAGTGGGCGAAACGCTACGCACAACCTTTCCAAAACGCGAACGTTATTGGTGTTAGGGTGAGAAACTTTTCGCTACAGAGAGAGAAACTGAGTTTATGATTTTCAATTTCTAATCATTTTAAAGTATAATGCATTTAATAAAAAAAATAATTACTGATTTGCTCCTTACTTATGTTTATCCTCTCTTCTATCCATTTTAAAAAATTTGACAAAAAACTAAAATACATTAACTTTTCAAAAATCGTCGATTTTCACAAGACAAAATCAAATTAAAATTAAAAAATCAGAAGAATCAACTTAATATTTTTTGAAAATAACAAGAATCAAATAAATAATTAAACTTTAAAAAAATATTATCAATCTGTCTTTTTAGTTTGAAAAGAATTTTAAATAGGCTTTTTTTCCTGCAAAAGGAAAAATATCTTTATTTTATAGTCTCTTTAATTCCTTTTTTTTTAATGATATTAAAATTTGTTGATGAGTAAATTTTGATATTCATCTTTATAAAATATTCTTGCTTTTCTTCTAGAATAACTTATAACGTTAGTTTTGTTTTTAAATTTTACTTTAAAACAAAATATAATATTTATATTATGGATTTCAAACTTTTTTAATGGTGTTTTCTTGAATGATAGTAAAAATACATAATAGTTAATGTTATGTAGTAATGAACGTAAACACATAGAAACTAAGTAAGTTGGGATGTACAAAAAAGCTAAGCAGGTTGGAAAGTACAAAAGAGCTAAGCAGATTGAAATGTACAAAGGAGCTGAGCATGCTAGGGTGTACAAAGGAGCTAAGCAGGTTGGGATGTACAGAGAAACTAAGCAGACTGTGATGTATAGAGAAACTAAGTAAGTTGGGATGTATAGAGGAGCTAAGTAGGCTGGGAACATGGAGGCACAAGGGGCTGAGTATATCTCAACCCATTCCAATATTGGAGGTGTAGGAGTGGTTGAGAGGTGTATAGAGGAGCTTAAGGGCCGAGTATATCTCGACCTATTCCAATTGGTGCGGTGTAGGGTGGCTTAGTTAGGATGGTCAAGATGGTCACCATTAAGGGTCATATATATCTCGGCCTAGCCAAAGGGTGCAAGTGTATTGGCCCAACACGGGCAACTTACGAGCATACTAGCAAGTGGAAGTTCCAAATGAAGTAAGGAAAAATAATGGGGCGCTCGACAATATCGACAATTATGATACGGTATTGATAAAAGTTATTAACATTTATGAAAGGATATAAACAGAACGGAATGTAATAAAGAGGTAATAAGGACATGATTAGTGACAAGTAATATAAATATAAAGGTTCATGTTTATAGAAGGTATGCTTTTCTGAGTTCAATCATCCCTTAGATATCTTATCGAAGTATTCCTAACTTGAGCGTTGGAGTGTCTGTAGGTACCCACCCTTTGGGAGTGTCGTTAGAGGAGCAGTTCAAAGACAGGTCACGAGGAGCAGTTCAAAGACATGTTACGAGGAGCATAAGTCAAAGAAGGAGACTCTTGATATCGCTTAGATCTCTATACAAGAACATTTTGGCGCCCACTGTAGGGCCAAGCTTATCTCAAGAGACATGGTGTCAATGAGAACAAAGACGGATTACAACGCGGCACTGGCTGAAATGCAAAGGGAAATATAGCACCAATTGGAGGAGGTACAACATAAGAGTGGTGAAGAGGTTAATGCCCTTAGGGCAGAAAACCAAAGAATTTGTAGACAGGCGGAGCAGCCTTCCTAGAGGGGAGAAGGGTCACGTGAGGAAGAGGAGTGGGAGAAAACATCAACACAGGAAGGGTCTAGGGCACTAACTCATACTAACCAAACAAGGGCAAGAATAGGGGCACCAAGACGTCATCCTTTCGTGGATGGGATCTTGGACGTTGAGCTTCCAGCATGATGGAAGGGACTAACCATGAGTCAATACGATAGTACTATCAACCTAGAAGAACATATCAATGTCTTCACCACCCAGATGGGATTATACACCTTGGAAGACAAAATCCTTTATCGTATATTTCCAACATCACTGAAAGGCCCACCCTTAGTTGGTTTACGAGGCTCTCATCTAACTTAATTGATTCTTTCAAAACGTCGACAACACGCTTTGGCATCCAATTCATCACTAGTAAACCTCACTGTCTTACCTCCCTAGCCCTCATGAATATACGCCAAGAAAAGGAGGAACCTTTGAGGGAGTTCATAGAGCAGTTTGCAAAGATTTCGCTGAATATCAGTAACATGAATCCAAAGGAGGCAATGCATCACCTCATTAGAGCCCTCATGCCATGCTTGTTTGTCGATAGCTTATGCAAAAGCCTATGGTAGATCTCGATGAGCTCAAGACAAGAGCGATTAAGTTCATGCAAATGGAGGAGCTCAAAGAGTTCTGCAGCACCAATAGAGTGGAGAATGTTGATCGGAGGAACATAGGGAAAAAAAGGATGACAATTGTTTGACCGGGAAGCAGATTCAGGGAACACAAATAGTCGAAATATAATCAATACACCAGGGAATGTTCCTCACTTGAAATTTTATTATAGTTAGTTTGTGTTTACTTTACAACATTTTACAATGTACTCTTTACTACCTTGATATTTTTTTCCCTAAGGAGGATTTTGGCCAAGGAGGTTTTAACGAGACATCATGCCAATAAATTACGAGACATTGTTATTATTATTGTTATGTCTTTTGTCTTTTTACCCAAATAGATATTAAAAACTTGGAGACTTTCGTTGTAATGTCGTGAAAAGACAACTCTATCAAAGCTTTTCTTAGCAATGGAAAGGAAGTTTCATTTTACAGAATGATCCCTCCTATAATGGGTAAGGAAGTTTGATTGTCTGAGATGATCCCTCCCTCACCTATGTAAAGAAATTCATGACACATGCAAGTGAATCAAACAACATTCACGATGGACAAGGATGTTCTCATCCTACAATTTGGGATATTCTTGACCCACTTGCGGGTCAAGATGCTATATCCCTATATTTTGTTTTCCACTTTTATCCTTCTTAAATAATTTCATCCTTTGATTGATTTATTTATTTTTATTTTATTTAAAAAAAACAAATATATTTGAAAATTATAAAAATTACAAATATAGAAAAATTCAAAAAAATGTTCTCTTTTTTTCTTTTATTGTGTTTGTCCAGCAGTTCGCGTCGTGTGACACTTTCTTCCAAATAATTCAAAAATACTAAAAATAATTTTATTTCCCTTTTAGTGTTTGTCCGACCGCTCGTGTCGTGTGACACATATTTTCAAGTAATTCAAAAATACCAAAAAAAATATAAAATTTCAAAAAAATACAAAATATCAATGTTTTCCAACATATATCTTTTTAAGAACTACGTGATCCTTGATTCTCCCCTGTGAGATACGTAAGAGCAAGGCCAGTCCTTGTCAGGTTCACCTCCAAAAAATCAAATCATTTTCTCAATTGTTTTCCAAATCGTTTCTCCTAAAGAACTACGTAACCCTGATTTCTCATTTTTAATGAGAATACGTAGGACCAAGGTCAATCCTTATCGGGCCCAAAAACTTAAAAAATATTTTTGTTTCTTTTTAATATTATTGTTTCATTATTTTTGGGGAAAATTAACATTTTGAAAATCACATCAACTTTGCATATTTAATTAAAGGTACCGCCCTGGGGCGGGCGTTGTAGGGACCTAACACCTTCCCTATGCGTAATCAACTCCCGAATCCAAAATCGAAATTTTCACAGACTTGTCTTATCTTTATGGTTTTCCATAGTTTTCCATAATAATTATGGTGACGACTCCAAAATCTCTTTTTCAAACTCGTTTTCTTTTTGGTTCGTCGTCCCATCGCGATTCTGGTTGTGACATCTCCCCATTAGATAGTGCCTCCATTTCTGAACCACCATCACCACAGCCATTAACTCTTTCTCATAAACAGATTTGTTAAGTTTTCTCTGACAAAGTTTGACTCATATAAGCCACGGGGTGCCCTTTTTACATTAACACAGTGCCTAGTCCCTGGCTTGATGCATTAGTTTCATCCACAAAATGTTTGTTAAAGTCAGGTGCAGCCAAAACTAGAACTCTTGTCATGGCCACTTTTAACTTCTCAAAGGCTTCTTTGGCTGCTGCATTCCATTGGAATTGATCTTTCTTTAATTGTTGCGTTAAAGACCAAGCAATTTTCCCATATCCCTCCACAAGTTTTATATAGTATCTGGTTAAACCCAGGAACCCTCTCAATCCTTTAACATCTTTGGTGTAGGCCATTCTAACATTGCTTGTATTTTACTAGGGTTAGCCACTACCCCCTGTCTGGATATGATGTCCCCAAATACTCTATTTGGGGTCGACCAAATGAACATTTTTTTTGTTCATAACTAATCCATGATGCCTTAAGGTTTCCAAGACAGATTTGACATGGTCAACATGGTTATTCCAATTCTTACTGAACACCAAAATGTCATCAAAAAATACTAAAGCAAACTTCCTCAAATAAGGATGAAGAACCTGGTTCATGAGATCTTGGAAGGTGGATGGTGCATTGGTAAGCCCAAATGGCATCACAAAAAATTCATAATGTCCCTCATGTGTCCTTAAAGCAATTTTGTTGACATTTTCCTCTTTCATTCTAATCTAGTTGTAACTAGATTTCAAATCCAATTTAGTGAATACCCGAGTTCCTCCTAACTCATCCAATAGCTCATCTATAACGGGAAGAGGGAATTGATCTGGCATGGTCAGCTTGTTAAGAGCCATGTAATCTATGTAGAATTTTCAACCTCCATCCTTCTTCTTGACTAAAATTACGGGGCTACTAAACAGATTGTTGTTGGGTCTTATAATACCAACAATCAACATCTCCTTCACAAATCTCTGAATTTCATTTTTTTTATAATAAGGATATTTGTAGGGCCTGATGTTCAAAACCGTTGATCTTGCCTTGTGATTGCATGATTCTTGGGGGAGGTAATCCTGTGGTTCCTAGAATAATTCAACAAATTCTTCTAGTATGACCATCATCTCCTTATCACAGACACCCTCTTCTTCCTAGTGTATGGCTTCCAAGATTTGATACGAAAGTATGAACCCCTCTCATTCATCATTGAGAGCCTTCAGTAAGGCCTTCTATGATGTTTGTGATTTGCACAAAGAGGGATCACCCCTTAGTTTCTTTTTCTCTCCCCCGTGGCCCCATGCTAACTCTAGATTTTTAAAGTTAGCTCTCACTTCTCCCAAACCCGCCAACCACTCCAGTCCCAACAATATATCTAATCCTCCTAAGTCCATGAGGAGGAAACGTTGTTGTATAATAATACCTTTCACCTCCAATCACAGTTGTGGCAAATTCCCCTGTTCTTCAACTTTTCCCTTGTGCCCACTTCCACTTCAAACTCTGTAGTATTTTGGACCTTCAAATTAAGCAATCGAGTCAATTTTCGGGATATAAAATTTGTTGTAGCTTCGCAATCTACCAGTACAACCACTTCAACATCATTAATTGTCCTTTTCACCTTGAATGAATGGTTAAAAGTCAGACCCACCTCCTCTGCAAGGAGATTTGTAAGACTTTCATTGAAAGCATCTCCGATTTCATTTCCTCCTCTCCATTGTCCTCCGAATCCGCACCTTCCGTCCTTTTCGTCAGCACGAGTTATAAGTGTTTCATCTTGCAAACATGTTTGCAACCCCACAATTCACCACATTTAAAACATAACCCTTTACGACTCCTTTCTCTGAGCTCAGCTTGGGATAACCCCCCCTCCGTTGATTTTCTTATCCCCTCCTTCGATCTCCAATCCTCTACTAGAGTTCCCTTCTTTCCCTCCTCCTTGTTCCCACCTAGTAAACCCTCTATTTGGTTTCACCAACAGTCGTTCCTGCATTTTTTTTTCTAGACTCAACAACCCCACTCGTAGAAACGCTTGGTTCTTCTCAATAGTGCAAAAATGGCTTATACTGTCACCTATTCCATGTCTATTCAAGAAAATCCCAACGTTAAAAATGACTGATGACATTTTTGTAACCCTCCACCTCCGACGTTGAGTAACATCAGTTGACTAGCAACAAACGTTTAATAACGTCGGTGCTCCTAGCAATAGACATTGAGTAATGTTTGTGCACACATGGTCTGACATCAAATTCAATTTGCAGTTTTAAAAAACACAAAATCCTTTTCTAGTTCCTATTTCTTTGCCCTTTCCTCCTTCTACAGTGACCCAACGACGACAACGAGTTTTCCACCACCGCAAAAGGTGATTTTTAATTCGTTTAACTCAAATGAAACTTGATTGGCACCTTTGGTTTACATTTTTTTAACATTTTTACCGTTCATTTAGGCTAGGATTCACATGGCAACAGTAGCAGCGAGGTTGTGCAACTCCTCTGACGACCTTCAACAACATCAACAAAAGACGACTAGCTTCTCCACGACCACCCTAAAAACACTTTTCTCAAACGTTGAATCTTCGGATCTTCTCCTGTCAACCCTTAGCTTCCAATTAGTAATGGTTTTCTTTTAGGGTTTCATTTTTTTTCACTTTGCCGTTAATTTCTCACTTTGGCATCTTTGTTGTTTATTTCTGTGAAGAGATTCAGTTTTAGGTGCTGTGTTTCGAAATCTCTGGTGCATTTAAGACTGGCTGATTTGCCCCATTCAGTGGCCATGCCATCTCTGTTTTGGGTTTGGTTGATTGTGGTTACTTCATAGTCGTTTCACGTGTTCAAACAAAGCAAATTTTTTCCTTCTTTCAGCGTGAAAATGGACGTCTATTGTCCAATCCTCCGACGTTAACTAACGTCTGTTGTTCAATCCCCCGACGTTAACTGACGTCGATGTATATTTCAGACGTTAATTTTGAAATCACCCAATACGACGTCGGAGTTTGGACAAACGTTAAAGGCCAAATATATCAGACGTTAAAAGCCTTTTTGTGTTAGTCTCTCTTCTATTAGTAACACACGATCCATTAGTTCATCTAGAGACTTTGAATCATATAGTTTAAGCTCGACTTGGATTTTCTCCTTCAACCCGTTTAGGAAAATTCCCTTTAACATTATCCTTTCTTCTTTTTTTAAAGGAGCTGATTCTCTTTCGAATTTTTCTGATACTTCATCACTAGTGTCGTTTGTTTGATGCACAATAATGGTCCAAATGGGTTTTGGATTACCCTAGGTTGAAATCGTCGCACCAGAGCACCTTTGAAAGCTTCCCAGTTTATCTCTGAGTTTTGCTCCTCCCACCATTGGTACCAACTGAAGGCTTGATCCTCTAACGCTATCACCACCTCGTCCAACTTGTCTTCTTCTTCGAGCATGTTTAACTTGAAATACCGCTCCACTATGATTATCCATCCATAAGCATCTTCTCCTCTGAAAATGGGGATTCGCAGTTTTCATCCCCCGAAATCCCGTGAAGATTCCCTACTACTCAAGTTGGTCGTATCACTATCGCCATCTATGTTCTCCACCTCATCGTCTTTGGTCGCCTTCATACCCCTTCTTCTGTGTGAGTGTCGCTTGTGGGAATGTCCCCTACAAGAAGGGCTTCTGGCTAGTATCAGATTCTTTAACTCTAAAATTTGGAGTTCAATTCCTTTGATGCGTTTTTCCATAGTGTTCTGTGTAAGAACCATGCACCCCAAAACTGTGTGTTGTGATACCAATTGATACTACACCGTGGGAGTAATAGAGAATTAAGAAGAAAAGGACAGTAGGGATATAAAAATTATTGTTTTATTAGTTTGTAAAGAAAGATAAACATAACAATGACTCTCGAGAAAGAGAGAGAGAGCACACTGCAACCTCAACCCAAAATCTTCTAAAAGCCCTTCCTCCTCTCTCTACCCATTCGTCTCCTCCCTATATTCCTTTCATCTCCCACACCAACAAAAAGATCTACAAGATTCTATTTTCTCTCTCTTCTTGCCAGATCAACTAATACCGTTAGCACCCTCACCGCCCTAATATGTGCTAGTGGACCCCAGCTAATAGGTTTCCACTTTCTCCTTTCATACACTTTAGTAATCTTTTCCTCTTCTCTCTTTTTCTTTTGGGCTTGGGTTTGTTTCGTAATAGTATGCTTTTCTAAATTCAATCATCCCTTATATATTTTATCGAAATATTCCTAACTTGAACGTCGAAGTGCCTGCAGGTACCCACCCTCTAGTAGTATTGTCAGGGAAACACTTTAAAGAAAAGTCATGAGGAGTATAAGTCAAAGAAGGAGACTCATTGAGATCGCTTGACTCTTTGTACAAGAACAAAAGTAAAATAGGAAACACACATTTTCGAACAATAAAATATTGTAATTAGTTTTAAATTATTTTAATTCTTGTTACAATGATTTTGCTGAAGATATTAGTTTCTTTCCTGAATGTGATTTTGCTAAATTATTAGTCACGATGATGCTGGCTCAGTATTGTACATAAGGGGATTATTTTGCTTAATGAATTTCGAATCCCAACAAATCCAATGTAACATATATCTCTTCTGTTTTAGGGTGTGATCTATCGCCAGCAATAAAATAGTGTAGTTCTTGGCCAACTTGAATCCAGCTACACCCAGGAATCTTTCGTAGACCCTTTTCTTTCATGAATCTCCTTATATTTGACACTTCATCCCATTTTCCGACAGTTGCATATACATTTGAAAGAGCCACATAATTCCCTGAATTATGCGGGTCCAATTTCAACAACCATTTTGCTATATAATCTGCTAGTTCTATATCATGATTTTGTCCACACGCCGCAAGCAGAGATCCTAATATATGTGCATCAGGATGGCTTGGCATTGTCAAAATAGTCTTAAGAGCTTCATCTAACTGGCCATCGTTGGCAAAAAGTTTGATCAAACAACCATAATGTTCCTGACTCGGTGACATCTTGAGATCAGAGACCATATACTTGAAAATCTCGATGCCCTCCTTCACCAACCCCCCGTGGCTGCATGCAGACAACACACTGGTAAAGGTTATGTGATCTGGCACGATTCTTTTTCTTCCCAACTTTTTAAAAAGCGCAAGAGCTTCTCTAGCTTGACCATGAGATGCATATGCAGATATCATTGCATTGTACACAGACAACTCCTTTGTTGAACACATACTGAACACGTACTTGGCATCATTCAATGCTCCACATTTAGCATACATATCTATCATAGTAGTCGCGATATCAAGAGACTGAAACATATAATGCCTCATAATGTACCCATGAATTGCCCTTCCATATTTCAACAATGCCATACTGGTGCAGGCTGAGAGCGCAGAAGTTATGCTCATGTTATTAGGTCTGATTCCCACATCCTGCATCTCCCTGAGAACCATCATAGCATCACAACCAAGACCATTCTGGGCCAAACCAGACATCACCGTCGTCCACGTGATCAAATTAGGCGTAACACCAGAGGAGCACATTTCCGCAAACACATTTCTAGCTTCAGCAACCTGACCATTCTTAAAGAAACCAAAAATCACAGAATTCCAAGAAACCACATTTGGAGGCACACTCTCCAGCTGCATTTGAAAGAACAATTTCAGGGCCTCCCCACTCAGACCCTGCTCAGCACAAGCAGCCAACATCGTATTCCACAACACAATGTCCTTCTTTCTGGTAGAGCTGAAAACTCTTCTTGCACAATCCATCTTCCCACACTTCGCGTACATATCAATGATTCCACTTGAGACAACCACATCATACTCAAAATCATTCTTAACACAATATCCGTGTGCCTTCATGCCCAATCCTACATCTCTTGTATCAGCAGCAACAGCCAACAAAGAAGACAATGTAACACAGTCAAACCTCAAATTCTGTTCCCTCATCATAACACACATCTCAAGCGCCTTCCCAACCATCCCATACTGCACATAACCCGAGACAACCAAATTCCACGCCACCATATCTCTCATCACCATTTCTCCAAAAACCACTTCACCTTCCTCAACCAAACCAACCTTGAAATAGAAGTTCATAATTGAACTCCCCAAAACGTTATCCAACTCCAACCCTCTCACAACAGCAAGGCCATGCCCTTGTCGTCCTTCTCCAACGGCCTCCAAATTCGCACATGCCGTAAAAAAACCCGACAAAGCAACGGGAGTTACTTCCACTCCTTGCAACCTCATCTCCCGAAACATCCCTATCGCCTCCTCATTCATTCCGTTTTGCGCGTAGGTCACAATCATGGAGTTCCAAGCAACGTCGTTTCTCTCAGCCATTCCATCAAACACCCTCTCCGCATCCTCCAAAGCCCCACACTTCCCATACATGTCCACAAGACTAGTCGCAACATAAACACATTCACTTAACCCCGGTGTCTTCACGACGAACGCGTGAACCCCTTTACCAAATCCGACCCACCGAAGAAACCCGCAAGCCTTCAAAACATTGGGCACAACGAAGTTGTCGGGTAAGAACCCTTGGTTTTGCATTTCTATGTAACCCAAAAGCGCTTCTTCGCAACGGCCCGTTCGCGTGTGCAACCCGATAATGGCCGCCCAGGAGAAGACGTTCTGGCTTTGGGCATCGCGGAAGAGGCGCGTTGCCACGTCGGAGGCGCCGCATTTGGCGTAGAGAATGATTAGCTTGGATTCGACGAACTCGTTCTGGTAGAAGGAAGGACCTTTTTTTATGAGGTGGGCGTGGATTTGAATGCCGAGGGGTAGGGCTCTCTCGTAGACGCAGCCCTGAAGGAGCGTTCCGTAAACGTCGGGGCCCGCCTGGAGGTTCCGCCATTGCATTTCGGAGAGGGAATCTACGGCTTCGCGGATTCGGCCATCTTTGCAGAGCAAAGAGAAGTGGTTGTGAGAGAATTGTTTGGGCGTGAGGTTTGTGAGGTTTTGGGGTTTGGAATGGGGAAGGTGGAGGGGAGGGTTGGGGACTGAAGGAAGGAGAGAAGCCATGCATGCATGGAGGTCACGGTGGTCGGAATTTGCAGAGGGAGGAAGAGCGACGTCGTGAATTGAGAATTTGAACGGTGGTGATTGGCTCTGAACAGATAATTCAGCACATGTAAATAAATGATCAAGTTCAGTCTTTTATGAACTAAAGTGAGGATAGTTACACAAATTTTATCCTTTAGTTTCTATATATCTAAAATTCATTTATTTCGGTTAACTATTTCCCTGATATTAAAGAAATTATGGTTAGATCAATAGCATGTGTCAGGTGG
>Ga0209389_1002269_pt1 | contig 14564 bp, 9 predicted proteins | sample CowpearedBW_FD_187526 | JGI IMG/M metagenome (GOLD analysis project Ga0209389, IMG submission 187526) | Root nodule microbial communities of legume samples collected from California, USA - Cow pea red BW (SPAdes) (version 2) | ecosystem: Host-associated > Plants > Roots > Nodule | place: USA...
AAAAAGAAGACGTATGGGAGTGAGAGATTATTACAATCTGTGAAAAATTAAAAAGACAATAAAAAGGAAAATAAAAATTATGTTAATAAATATTTGGTTTAATTACTCTTTTGATTCATGTTTTGGTATAAAAATGTTAAGTTGGTCCTCCAATTTTTTTAGTCTCAATTTGATCCCAATTTTTGAAAAAACTAATGTAATTCGATCTTTTATGATAAATTTTGTTAAATTTCTCGAAACAGATCAATGATCTTTTCATTAAAATTGACACTCTTAATATGAATAATTTGCTTTGTTGGTGTAATTAACCTAATCCTAGTGTCAATTTTTAAATAAAAACAGGGACCAAAAGAAAAATTAAACCTAATTTTTTTTATATTTAATTTTATATTTATATTAAATGTTATGTTTAAATAAAAGAAATAAAAAATAAAAAAATTTAATTTTTATTAATTTTTAATATATATTACCTACAATTTAAAAAATTTTAAAAAATTTAAATATTATATATATATATATATAAATAAATAAAAAATCAAAATTTTGGGGGCCAGTGTGAAGCCCCATTTTATCTCTCTTTTCTCTACCACTTCTCACTCACTGAAAAACACTCACAGACCCCAACTCTCCTTCACTCTGCACTGGTCCCTCCCTTTCTCTCAACCAGAGTTCAACATCCATTGCTGACCCATCCTTCTTCTTGATTTCAGCAGACAAATTAGAAGGGCCAGTTGATACCTCCCTCCTAACTAAACCTCCATCCTCTCAAAGTAAGTAGAAATTCCTTCTCACTTCTAATTAATTTCGAATTTGGAAGTTGTTTTCAATCCAGACAGAAATTAGGGCCCTATCCTTACTGTATGAACCTTCATTTCAGTCTCTTAGGTTGTGAATTGGAGTGCCTCACTGTGAGAAGCCATAATAGTGGATTGGTGATCAATTAAGGTAAGGGAAGCTAACCTATCATCCTAATTTTGCGAACAGATCATTGATATAGGCTAGAATTGCATGAACTGAATGTTGATTGATGAGTGTGAACAATTGTATGTGGTAGAATTCGTTTTGGGCATGAATTGTGTGGTTTGCATGTTGAGACAGCTCAAAATTCTGATGATCTCGCCCAGGCGAGTAGTTTCCGCCTGAGCGAAAATGACAGAAAACCACCCCTGATGCTGCGCGAGGTCTCTCCTAGGCGAGCTGACTTCGCCTGAGCGAGAATCAAATCTCGTCTAGGCGAAACAGCCTAGCCTGAGCGAGAGTTCACTCAGATTTTGGGGTTGCTCTCTGTTTGGAGTCTCGCCCAGGCGAGAGCGACTCGCCTAAGCGAGATTACTCCCTAGCCCAGGCGAGATCCCCTAGCTTGGGCGAGTTTCACTGCAGAGTTGAATGTTCTTATGTTTTTGATGAAATGAATCTGTGCTAGTGAATTGATATTTACAATTGACTATTATACATGTGAACTTTATGATTAATAGTCTGTTTGATTATAATTTGTGGAAGTGTAGTTAGTGGAGAATTGTGGAATTGGAATTTCAAGGGAAATTCTAAGGAAGATAGTTTTAGTAAATGTAAGGGCATTAGGACTCATATTGGTGGCATCTTGACGCTCCTAGTAACCATCAAGACTCAAGTAGAGCATGATGGGTTATGTCGGGAGGAGTAGCAGGAGGTCTTGGTCTATGAACTCGATCCGTCATAGAGGTGATGGGATTTACCTTGAGAGTGGTTGGGTGAATACCCCTTGTACCTAAAACTCTGCAGAGTGTGGGAACCATCTCGAGTGCAAGCCACCAAGAGCTCCAATGCCACTTACATAATCCGGATATTGAGTCTAAAAGGGTGTATAGGGTATGGTTGAGATTGATGGGATGATTTAGATTCTTTGTGTGATAAATTCTGTTTTCGGCCTATATATAACAATTGCATGATTTGTCTTGATTCAAGTTAGCTTACCCTTCTTGTATGTTTGTGTGTTTCTTGTGTCTTCTATTTATGCAATGACCGTCCTTCTCGATTGACGTGAGCAGATATAGTTACAGGTGAGGATGCACCCCTCCGGGACAGGAGATGAGTATATTAGACGTTCCTTTAGTAGTTGTAACTTTTTGTTAGGCTTAATAGGCCAGATGTTTTGTAATCCCTCTAGAAATGTAAGGACTGTATGTATTTGATCCAGGGTATGTATGGTTATTTTGAGGATGACTGTATTTTACATTTTACTGACCTACGTCATCATCTGCTTCTGAATTATTGGAATTTAAAATGTTTTGTTTAATAGTATAAAAACTATGAAAACGGGATGTTACAGCCAGGCCCTCCCTGCCCCAAAAAGCTCCGCCCTGTATGTAGATAATTTTGTATAAAAGAGAAATTTTAATTAACAAATCACAGTAAATCAATTTTAGAAAAAATAAATATACAACCACCATATATAAATTATATATGGATTTATACATTCAAAATATTCAAATATTAATTGATATCTTTTGAAATATTTATATTAAGTACTAGTCTTTTGGTGTGTACATATGAGTTTATATATTTTTTTCCAATATTTATTTATTGGTTAATAATATGTTTGACTTATATAAAAATATAATAGTGATGAAATTATTATATAGTGAAATATATAATGAAAAAATTAAGGCAATTGTTGACGGGAAATGACGATGTGAAAGTTCATGATTGGAATTTTATTTCATCTCTAGACCTTTGGAATTATGCTGTATTGTTATAAATATTACTATTAAAGTAAGAAATAAGTAAATGTAATCGATAATTTACTTGAAATAACAATGATTTTAGTTTTAAATATAATAAATGTAACTTATATCACAATGATTTTAATTTTCTGGTGTGATGAATAGAAGGTCATTAATTGAATTTACTGAATAATGCATTCAAAATATTTTTTTATAGCGATAAATTATTTTATAGCAAGGTAATAATTTGTTAATGTTTGGAGGTATGAAAAAATGTTTTGAAATTGTATATAAGTATATAATGTAATTGATATCACAATGATTCTAGTTTCTTGGTGTGATGAATAGAAGGTCATTAATTAAATTTATGGAATAATGACTACAAAATATTTTTTATAGCAATAAATACTTTTATAGCATGGTAATAATTAGTTAAGGTTTGGAGGTATGAAAAAATGTTTTGAAATTGTATATAAGTATTATGAATCATAGATAAATGTAATATTTTGAATATCAAGTCCAATAAGAAAATGGGGGAGGTGAACTTAGAAAAGCCCATCAATGGACGAGGGGCTCCAACAAGAAAATCGGGGAGGTGAACTTAGAAAAGTCCACCCGTAGACGTGTGGTGGTTATTAGGATGCATAACAATAGAAAGTATATGTTTGTTGTTAGATCTTATAATTATGAGTAATGTGTTTTGATTGCATGGAAGAATATTGGTTCATAAATATAAGAAAATTGGTCCACAATTTTTAGTGGATGGCAAAAAGGGTCAAGTCCGACAGGCGGCCCGCCAGTCCGTCCAAAAAAATACGGGTCAGATTGGAAAATACAACCTGCGAACCTGAATCAACCTGGCCCAATGAGCCCGCCAGCCCGGCGGGCCAGCCTGCGGGCCACAACGGTTAGCCTACAGCCTGCCCCTAAAATAAAAACCCACGTGCATGTGCAACTTAAACACCACGTGCAACTTGAAAGGCATAGAAAATTCAATTCATTTTGTTTTTGCTTGTGAACATGGTGTAGTGCAGCCTCTCTCGTCATTGACTCACACCCACCCTTGCGAGAACTAGAGAACCTCCTCCGTCACCACCACAGTGCTCGCGTCGCGCCTCCTCCGTCGTATCGCCAATTTCTTTGCAGGCCACGAAACCAAATCAACCACCATGCTACGACCTCAGCAAAAGGAGATCCACCATGCTACGAACTCAAGGACGAAGAAGGGCGACCGCCACCACACACGACCACCACCACGCACGACCACCTTCTAGAATAGTCTTATTTGTACCCCTAACACTTTTGTAACCTTAATTTTCCCTAACACTCTGATTTCCCTAATTGGAGACGAAGGTTTGTGTGATCCAAACCCCAATTTGGAGTCATTTTGTGATTGTTGTTGCCGTCATTTCCCCCAATTTGGATTTGGTCGATGTTGTTGTCGTGAAACGCTTCTCTGGATTAGAGGTAACCAAAATCGAGCCTTTAATTCTTTTAAAAAGATGAATAATTTTTGGAATGTCTGTTTATGTTTGTGTGGTTGTAAGTTATGGTAATTGTTTGATGTGTTGTCGTCTAGTTGTGTTCTGGTGCTATTTTTTGAGCTGGAAATGTTGTTGTGTTGATGTTTATGTTGCTGTATTGGGTTGTTGTTTGTGGTTTTTTGACTGGGTGATGTTATTCTATTTGTTTGTGTTAGGATTTAGTGAACCCGGGGTAGGTAGAAAGATATAATGGACGAGTCAAATATAAATAGTTATCCTCCTCCAAGTGTTAATGATGAAACTAATCCTCCTCCAAGTGTTAATGATGAAATTGAGAATGTTGATGTGCTTGAAGAGGATATGGATGAAAGTGTTAAACTTAAAGAAACCTCTTCTAAGAAAACTGATAAGTCAACAACTTCTGATGTTTGGAAATATTTCACTAGGATTTGGGTTAGTGATGATGGTAAAGAGAGGGCAAAGTGTAATGGCTGAAACCAAAAATACATTATTGGTAGTAAAAAGTATGAAACTTCTCATTTGAAGCGTCACATTGAGAAATGTAGTAAACTTAAATTTGAAGATGTGAGGCAAATGATAGTGGACGGGCAAGGAAAATTGAAAGCAAGAAGAATAAATCCAATGGTTTCTCGTGAGCTGTGTGCTAATTTAATTATCCAGCATGGTTTACCTTTCAACTTTGTTGAGTATGAAGCGCTTAGAACTTGGATAAGTTATCTGAATCCTGATGCATGTTTAGTTTCAAGAAATACGATAAAAAGTGATGTTTTGAAAATACATAGGAAAGAAAAAAACATGCTAAAGGAAGAGTTCAGGAAAATAGGAAATAGGATTTGTTTAACATCTGATATGTGGACTTCTATAATTGGTGAGGGTTATATTGCTTTGACAGCACATTATGTTGACACAAATTTGAAATTGTGTAGTAAAATTCTGAACTTTTGCCACTTCCTTCCACCTCACACTAGCTTTGAGTTGTCAAAGAAAATAAATGGATTTTTGCATGATTGGGAAATTGAGAAAATGATATTTTCTTTGACTTTGGATAATGCATCTACTAATGATGTTTTGATAAAAACTTTAAAAAGTGAGCTTCTTTTGCAAAATGCCTTGGTTTGTGATGGTGAGTTTTTGCATGTACGTTGTTGTACACACATTTTAAACTTAATTGTGCAATAAGGATTAAAAGATCTTGGTGATTCTTTAGACGATATAAGGGAGAACATAAAATATGTTAGGGGTTTTTAAAGTAGGATGATGAAGTTTAAACAATGCATTGAAAAAATGGAGGATATTGATGCCAAGACAACTTTGTGTATTGATGTTCCTACAAGGTGAAACTCTACATATTTGATGCTTCAAAGTGCCCTTAAATATCAACGTGTGTTTGCTAGTTTGTACTAAATTGATGAGAGTTATAAGTATTGTCTATCTGAGGAGAAATGGAAAAGAGTTAAAAAAATTGTGTTTTCTTGTTACCCTTTTATGAGATTACAAATTTGATTTCTGCCTCAAGTTATCCTACATCAAACTTGTACTTTTTACAAGTTTGGAACATCCAAACCTTTTTTATGGAAAGTTTAAAAGATGAAGATTAAGTTATCAAAGATATGGTTGAAAAGATGATGGTAAAGTTTGATAAATACTATGATGAATATAGCATTGTCCTTGCATTTGGGGCAATCTTAGACCCAAGGATGAAGTTGGAAAATTGGGATATTGCTATGAAAAGATAGAGCCTCTTACTTGGGAAGTAAAGTTAGAGAACATGAAAGCAAAATTGTACAAGCTTTTTTCTGAATATTGTTCCAAAAATGACACTTCCTAATCCCATCTCCTAAAGCGTAAGCATAGTGATTTGTCAACAACAACGTCATCCTCAATTGATTCGATCAAGTCAAATGCTCTTCATGTAAGTAATATAATCAAATTAATTTGTACTAATTTAACCACTATTAATTAACATATAAATTAAATTCTGATTTTGATTTTTATGTTAGGAATTAACACAATGCAAGCTTATGGTTTCTGTTCATATAGGAAAGAACCAACTTGACATATACTTGGATGAGCCAACATTAGTAATTCCATTTACTGAACCTTTGGATGCTCTTGAATGGTGGAAGAGTAATAGTCAACGTTTATCATATTTGCCAATCATGGCTCGAGACTTGCTAAATATTCTAATTACCACAGTTGCATATGAATCTGATTTCAACACTGGTTCAAGAATTTTGAATAAGTATAAAAGTCGTCTATTGTCAAAACATGTTGAAGCAATAATTTGTACTTGTAGTTGGAAACATAGGTTTCGTTAATATGGTAACTTCTTTGATACAAATTCTAACAAAATATTTCCATATACAATCTTTCATATTCTAACTTATTTTTTTCATTTTCATTCCATGTGTTATTTTAAGATGACGATGTTGACCAAGATGGAAGAGTAAAGGAAGTTGTTCTAAGGGTGGATCTAATAACCTTGAAAAGGAAATTGATGAAGATTGAAGGTGAGTTGCTTTTATTTGACTCATGCTTTGTGTAACTGTATTGTTTTTCTTTACATATGCAACCATAAATTATAGTTTTGTGGAACATTGATACATTATCTCACATTTAATTGTACTGATTTTTTTATAGGTCTGGTGAACATGAATCCTATATGATCTATTACCCAATATTACAACACATTTGGCTTTAGTTTGGTGGTGTTGTAATTGTTGGTTGTTGTTGTAATTGTTGGCTATTGTAGTTGTTATTATTATATAATGCAGGTTATATAATGCAACCAATATAAATTGTTGTTATGGATGTAATTTCAGATTATGTGTGGCGTGGATCCTAGCTGATATATTACTCAATATTAATGCACATTTGACTTTAGTTTGGTGGTGTTGTAATTGTTGGTTGTTGTAGTTGTTATTATTATATAATGCAGGTTATATAATTCAACCAATATGAAATGTTGTTATGGTTGTAATTTCAAATTATGTGTGGCATATTGTGCATACTCTGAATTATTTAAAAACAAATGAAAAACCTAATGGTGTGGTGGTTAGGTTGTGAACATACTATTGCTTTATTGTGTTTTTAGTTTTGTTGAATATGTGTTTTTTGTTTTAATGGCTTTAGTTTTGTTGAATATGTGTTTTTTGACATGGAATGGAAGCTTGAAACTACTAGTTGTAAAACTGATGTAGTATGTTGGAAAAAAAAATTATGTTACATGTTATTTAGGCCTACACTACTGAAATTGAGCTTGAGTAAAAAACTTGAAAAAAAAGGCAAAGTTGGTGGGCCAGCCCGCTAGCCCACAGGCTGGGCTACACAACATAACTTGTTTTGCTTGGTCGGGCCAGATTCGGGCCAGGTTGAAACGGGCTGAACTGGCCCATTTTGACCCCCCTAACAAATTTGTATCTTGGAATCGTGTTATGGGTTGGTTTGTTGGTGGATTACTTCAACAATTGTGTTTCTTTTCTAAGGTACTAAATTTTTGTTTTCGTTTCTTTTGTTATTGTTTGTATGGTTTGGTTGAATAGTTAATATATTTGTTTGTCTGAATAATTTGTATGGTGAAGTTTAGGTGTTGGGTAGTAAAAAAAAGTACCCACCCTAAAAATTGATAATCTGGTACTGTAGTTTGTAGAAACAAATTACAGTTCTCTGTTCCCACTAAGATTTAAGATAACAAAATAACCTAATTAGGTGTACGTATTTATAATTAAAGTACTTGAGTTGGTACATTTACCAAGTTGTCGCATAAATGTTGTGTGGTGTTTTTTATAGTCTTGGAAAGGAACCATATTTTTGGTATTGTTGAAACTTGAAATATATATGGAACAATTAGACGTAGACATGGTAAACAAATATTGCATATGGTTAAGGCATATCTATGCATTCGGTTTGGTATCACTTGTTATAGATTATGATACAATTCTTTAAGAACTGCACTTTTTGTATAGTCCAAAGGCCTTTTTTGATTGTCATTGATTAGTATCTTCAGTCTAGCTTTGCTCTATACTCTAGATACTGCAACATGTATTCAGTCATGACTAAAAACTGGAGATAATAAGTATAATTAGTGATTGTCCTTGGATTTTGTTAATTATCATCGCATAGGATAAAATCATTGGGAATTGTCTTTTTATAAGTTTGAAAGGCAATGATGATTGTGATGGTGACATAGACATTCGTGGTATATATATTTCATGACCAGTTTTATTTCCAGTAATAATATTTGCTCTGATAACTAGGTTTGTCAGTCTTGTAACTATTAATCTAGTACCGTTACACAATCCCTTTGTTTGGTCTAAGTTCCTCAAAAGCATGATTGCTGTGTTAATCTTTAGACTAATGCTATGATTTAGCAGTCCATATGTGTTTAACGTGTTGACATGCATTTAGTTTGAATCCTTCAGTATTGCCAATGCTATCAAAGCTCATATATTGTTTTTCCACCGCTGCAATTTTGATAGATTAAGCATTAAACTAAGGTATTGATTGCGAACAATAGCTTGAATCGGATCATCAAAGTCCAAGTTAAAAAATTCGATCTCAATTTCTATTAAACCATCATTAGGTTCAAATAATTTTCCATCTACGAGTTTGATTATCCATTCAAAGTATTCCTTGATTTCTTTTGTTTAGTTGCTATCTGAATTGCCTTGTGAAAGACAAATGTTTTTTGTTAATGTTAATATTTAATAATGATCCCATAGAAATGAAGCGGCGATAGTTGTATGTACAATATCTGAACGGGTTCCTCTTAGAATTACTAGAACAGGTTCCTCCTGGAATTACTAGAACGGGTCTATCTAAAATCACCACCAAAGATTATTACCTTACCTCCAAAAATTGTGTTATGTTGATTTTATATTCTCATTCAGAGTTTTGTCCAAAGCCTCAAAATAAAATTTGCATCTCATTGGCGTTTCATCCCATATGATTAAGTCAACTTGCTTTAATAATTGGGACATTTCGCTTCCTTGCATAATGTTACAAAATGAGTTGTCTAATATAGGCACTGAAATTTTAAAATTTTTGAATGTGTTGTCCTTCCTCTGAGAAGGAAAGGAGAGGCAATTCCATTTGAAATTGAAAACAATTTTGCGTTGGCATCGTAAGAAAGATGATCACAAATTTCCACACGAAGATTTTCCTTGTTCCTCCGTATCCACACAAATAAAAACATTTCCACCTTGATTCTTGCTAACAACATTAATTATTCTATGAAATGTATGAGCCAATTTTAGTAATCAGGGCACTATAAAATTGAGTTGATAGCAACAAATGTGTATTACATGTGAAAGAATAGAAGTTTGCTTCAAATATATGTCATTGTTCATTTACATTATAATGTAGATCTGCATAAATTAACCGGTTTTCTAACAAACTTATTACAAATCCATCAGTATAAGGCATAAATGGGTAGTCCTTTAGGATCTTTCCATTTATTTCCAACAACTTGTTTATTTTTATTAAGGTCAAGTTTTGTAATTGCTCAATGGTTAGAGATAGTTCTGCAATATATCATGTTAGTTCAAGTTTGTAAACTATTAAACATGATACATATAGTGAGTTAAAGTGTTATACCTGGCATTGTAGTCCTTCTTCGCTCATTATATAAGATTCCATCGGAAATGCATTCACAAATCTTGTTCCACAGTTCTCCTAGTTTATTTATACTATTGGACAATATTATTGTTACAAACAATTTTCTCATTTGGCTTCTTTGTTAGCTTCTACATATTCTGAATCATCTTATATAAATTATGGGGCCAAGTAAATATGTCAAAGTGAGCCAACCCAGCTCACACAGGTTAGCTCACCACAAGCTGGGTTTAAAATGAGTGAGCCCAACCTGGCTCACTTTATGGTGAGACAAAAATTTTGCAACCTGCCTCAACCCACCACGGGTTGGTGGGTTAAGTGGGTTTAGCTCACCAACCCACATAGAAAAAATATTTATTTATTTTTAAGTATTTAAATATTTAAATAATTTTTTAAGTAACCCATGAGATGCCAATCACAGTAAAATCAAGAACCAATGTCTTCATCATGCTCACCACTAATATATGATGAATTGTTTTCAAGAAAGTGTCCATATAGTCTAAGAAAACATGGCTAATATTACACATTTTCTGTCATGCTATTCAACAAAATATAAATGAAAAAATTACACATTTTTGTTATGCTAATTTAGAAAAATTTGTTTATAAGACGATTGCTTGAGTAATTTACTATAAAGATTATAGTTAAAGATTAAAGTATCAACGTATATAACTTGACAATCAAATTAATTAAACATTCAAACTATTCAAATATTATTGAGCAACATTGTAACATTTAAAAATATAAAATTGTGAACCTATATAATTAGGAGTAGTAAATAATTATAAAAGAAAATTAAAAAAAAGTTGTAAGAAAATGTTGGTGGGTTAAGTGGGTCAACCAACCTTCAACCTGGCTCGAACCCGTTTAACCCATTGGTTAAGTGAGTCGGGTTGAGTTCAACCAACTTTTGAAAAAAACTGAATTTTTCACAACCTAACCCGGTTCTAACCCGTGGTGAGTGTAACATCCCTAAGGAATATTACAAATTTTTAATAAATAAAAAATAGAAAAGAAAATTAAATACCTCATTTAGTATAATATCATTTCCCAAAAAACACGGGAAATTTAAACAAAATTCTAACTGTAACATAATCCCAATGTTCACAATTATTCTATTACAAAATTTACCAAAATTCAACATAATTAAAGTTACATCAAAATCTTAAAACAAAAGAAACGCTTTCAAAAGCCCAGGTAGCCCCTGCTCTCCGCCTCTAGATATCTCCTGACCCACCTGTCACATCATCTGTGTCGCAACCTAAATCGCGACGGGACGACGAACTAAAAATAAATTCATTTGGAAAAAGAGATTAGAAGTCGTCACCATAGTTTATTTTGGAAAACTATGGAAAACCATAAAAATAAAATAAAGTCTGCGAAAACCAAATTTAGAGTCCGAGAGTCGGTTACGCGTAGGGAAGGTATTAACACCCTACAGCGTCCGCCTAAAGGCCCTTTAATGAAATTTGCAAAAGAAATGTGTTTATTTTAAATATTTATTTTTCCCATAAATATGAAAATATTGAACAAAATTGTTATTTTTTTATTAAAAAGGACCTGACAAGGATTAACCTTGGTCCTACGTATTCTCATTAAAAAAATGAGAAATCAGGGTTACGTAGTTCTTTATAAAATTATTTGAAAATGATTTGGAAAACCTTTTGATTTTTGGGAAGTGAACCTGACAAGGACTTGCCCTGCTCCTACGTATCTCCATTCACAATGAAGAATCAAGGATCACGTAGTTCTTGAGAACCTTGATTAGAATATTTAATTTTTAAAGTTGTCTTTTGACATTTTTGAAAATAAGTGTCACTTGACGGGTGCGGCCGGGTTGACACAAAAATCATTTTTTATACTTTGTATTTATGAAAGGGAGTGTCGTGCGACGCGAGCGGTCACTTAGACACCAAAAGTATTTTTATAGTTTTTTATATTTGTGAGAAGGAGTGTCGTGCGACGTGAGCAGTCGATTAGACACCAAAAATAATTTTTATAATTTTTATTCAAAAAGAAGTATCGTGCGACGCGAACGGTCGATTAGATACCAAAACTATTTTTATAATTCTTCTATTTAAAAAGAAGTGTCGTGCGACGCGAACGGTCGATTAGACACTAAAAGATAAAATAAATAAAATAATTTTAAATTTCATTTATTCTTATTTTTATCAATTTTGAAAATTATTTTAATTGTTATTTCAATTTAAAATATTTTTTATTATTTTTGAAAATGATATGATTGAAATGTGATATTTAATAAAATAAAAAGGTAAAATTGGAAATAGAAAATGAAAGTGCATAAATAAATATGTGGGTGCAATGAGAAAAATTACACACATAGAAATGAGGTGCACATAGAAGAAATGCATGGTGCATAAAGTAAACGCATCCTAGTCTAAAAAGGAAATTAAAGGAGTGGGGTGTGGGGTTATTACATTTGGGAGTGCATGAAATAAATAAAAAATAGAAAAATAAAAACAAATGGTCCAATTATGAAACAAATCTGCATAGGTGTGAGAATTAAGTTATGGGGGTGCACGAAGAATAATTAAATGAATCTTCCAAAACCTTAAACCTAAATCAAATCCAGAACGCACATCACTTAAACTCTTCTTCCCCAACTTCATCTTCTACCTCCCACACAAAGCCACCACACAAACACCATTGCTGCTACTCATTGCCAAACCGCCGGCGACACTGCTCACGGCAGCACCACCCACGACGGTACCGGCAGCCATCTACGCCATCACAACATCATGTGCGTCCACCAATCACGTTCAAAACACAACCATGCTCACGGCAAAGCCTCCAACGGTGACGACAACCACTCTCGGAGGTTTGTAAACGTCGGCATTGCTCGCCACTGCACCACTTACAACCGTGCCAAACACTACCGCACCGTCTCCTCTGCTCGCGTCTTCTTCGGGCCACCAAGACCACTGCCGCGACTGCCATTCCATCAAAGAGATCGTTGCCAACTACTAATGCCTCTTACATCGTCATCTTCCCTCTCTTTTTCTCGAAGCCTATTCCACCATTCCCCCTTTCTTCACCATGATTTATTGATTTTCTTGCTCTTTCTTGTACTGTTTCTTTGTTTTGATTTTTTTCTGTCTCTGTACGAAGAATGGTTTGGATGAAAGTGTGTGAAAAATGGGTGCAAAGGATGGTTGATGATGGCTTAAAAATGTTAGAGAAGATGAAAGTGCTTGTACGTAAATCTCTCCAAAAGTTCTCTCCCCTTTTAAAATAAAAGTTCACTAATTTAATAAAAATGAAAATGATATTCGAACATAATTTTCGAACTCATTTTTTTCATGGTGACGAGCCAGGCTTTTTTTATTTTTAATTGATTTTTTTAAAATGAAACTGAAGGGGTTGTCACGTGCGCGAAACTTAGCCTGTAAATTCTTTTTGCCAAAATGAAATGAGATGGGGAGAGAGAAAGTAAGGCAAAGTTTTGACTTAGTAGAGTGTTGGTGAGACAGGGAGAGAGAAAGGCGAGAGGAAGGTGTTGCAGAGTGGAGACAGCGTGAGAGAGAAAGTCGAAAGAGAGGCGGTGAAAGTGTTGTTTGTGCGACAGAGAGAGAAAGGCGTAATCAAGCGGTGAGAGAGCAACGCCTGGGTAAACTCCAGTTGTTAGAGAAACGGAGAAAGAGAGATCAAAAGTCATAGAAGAAGACGTTTGTGGTTGCCGGAGAACAGAGGTGTGACTAGAAGTCATAGACGGCGACGACGTTTCCACAGTTAATCAAAGAAGACGGCCACTAGGGCTTCCAAAAATCCAACACCTCCGGCAAATAATCGCTCCCAGAGGTGGGGAGTTCTCTCAAATTATATGGGGAGTTCTGGCACAGATTTATGGAAATGAAATTAAATTAAATTACAGTGGGCTAAAAAATCTTTTATCTTCCTTGCTTGGAGGCATTTCCAAATAAATAAAAACAAACAACCGCTGGTATTCAAATTTTGAAATAAAAAATGGAACACCCACCAGAAGGTGCACAACATCATCACCTCACATTCATGGAAATGAAATTAAATTAAAGTGACAAAGGACTCAAAAATGCTTCATCTTCCTTTATTGGAGGCATTTCCAAATAAATAAAAACAAACAATCGCTCCCAGAGGTGGGAAGTTCTCTCAAATTATATGGGGAGTGCTGGCAAAGATTTTGGTATTCAGATTTTGAAATAAAAAATGGAACACCCAGCAAAAGGTGCACATCATCATCACCTCACATTCATGGAAATGAAATTAAATTAAAGTTACAGTGGACTCAAAAATCCTTCATCTTCCTTGCTTGGAGACATTTCCAAATAAATAAAAACAAACAACCACATAAATTTCAAGATGCATAACTCTTTTCAATTTTTTTATTCTAACTACTAATAAACTACATAAATGATCCATACATTACATAAGTTAAAACATTGATAAATAAGAATTTAAAAAAAATTAAAGATGTGATAGATACAAAAACAAAAAATGTGTAAAATGTCAACCAAAAGGTACAAATTATAAATTAAATTTATTAAAAACATAACATTTGATGTGATAATTACTTAATGTATTCATAATTTCTAGTAAAAATATTTTTTCTAATCTAATTTAAAAATTGGTTACCGTTTTTGTTTATCATGTTTTATTATTTTGTGGCTCTTACACCCAATCTTTGGATGTGCCCGCAAACTTGTGAACCAGATTGACACACGACAACGCCACATAATCATCCCATGAC
>Ga0209389_1002271_pt1 | contig 14562 bp, 7 predicted proteins | sample CowpearedBW_FD_187526 | JGI IMG/M metagenome (GOLD analysis project Ga0209389, IMG submission 187526) | Root nodule microbial communities of legume samples collected from California, USA - Cow pea red BW (SPAdes) (version 2) | ecosystem: Host-associated > Plants > Roots > Nodule | place: USA...
TTTCTTTAGCCCATGTGAATAATGTAAAAAGCCCATGATTGACTTGATCATCTTGTGAGAGGCCCATGTGAATCTTTCTCATCATGCTTCTAGTGATTGGGCCTTTATGTGGGCTTGGGCTTGTTGATGCATTTGAGGTTGGGCTTGTTGGGGTCACATCACTCTTCATAATAGATGAAAAGAATGCAAGATATTTAAGAATAATCCCCTCTTAAGTCTTCTATTAATGTTCACTAAGTACAGAGCTAAGTGTTGACAAAAAGTTCTAAAAAAAACCCTTCAAAAAGTCTGTTAAATAGGGGTGCAATTCCGGTTTTATAAATTGTCCAGGGTGGTGCTCAATAGTGCACTTATGGCTCCACTTGTAAAGGTTTCCTTCCTAGTTGGGTTTCCTTTGTGACTCAAGTCTTATGCTTTGATATTATAGCTCCTAAGTGGGGTGCAAATCTCACCTTACAAGCCAATTTTTTGGGTCTGAGTTAGACTTAAAGTCCACTTCTTAACAATAACATATTTTAGAATTGGATTATACGTATTCTAACATGTAAAAGAGATCAAATGGAGCCCATAAATCAAATTAATCTCTCAAAATGTTTAAACTATGCAAATTCGTTAGGGAAGTCAACACTTGCTAAAGCAAAATTCTAAAATTTAAAATTAATAGAGCTTAGATTGTTCTACCCACAAGTAGGGATGACAAAAAAACTCACGCCCACGGGTACCTAGGGATAAAATCCATTGTGGATAGTTGGTACCCGTGGGTAGCGGGTAGTAGGAAGTTTAATACTTGTTCCTTAACTGGTCGGGATCGGGTATCATACAACCCGTACTCGTGGGTACTCATTACTCGTTAAGAAAATGAAATTGCGTATTTATCCCTATTAGGTTATGAGATATTAGGTTGATGCTGAAGTTCATTTCTTTTTTTGGCTCACTATTGTCATCCAAGTGCTCTTTGCTATTTGCTGAAAGGGATTTTTGAATAGGTAAACGCCTACTTTTTCTTTCATTTCCTCTCTTTAACACTTAACATTCATCTCCAAAAATTGGTCTTGCTATGTCCAAAGCTTCGTTTTTACTCAACAACCCTTTTTGGGGTATTATCCTTTTCGTTAACCCATTTTTCTTTCATTATCTACTCCCAATTTTGATCTAATCTCGTACTGAATCTTTCGAAGTTAGTCCTCCAATTGTTAAGAAAATGAAATTACATATTTATCCCTATTAGGTTATGAGATATTAGGTTGATGTTGAAGTTCATTTCTTTTTTCAGCTCACTTCTATCGTCCAAGTGCTCCTTGTTCTTTTCTGAAGGGGATTTTCGAACATGTAAACCCCTACTTCTTCTTTCACACTTAACATTCATGTCTAAAAATTGGTCTTACTCCCTCCAAATCTTCGGTTTTACTCAACAACCCTTTTGGGGTATTATCCTTTTCGTTAACCCATTTTCCTTTCATTCTCTACTCCCAATTTTGATCTAATCTCGTATTGAATCTTTCGAAGTTGGTCCTCCAATCCTTCAAATTTTGAGTAAAGCTCCAAAAGGGGTATGTTTTCTTTCTCTTATTTCAATTCTAGGTTAATACATGAACTATTCATGACTATGATAATTTCTTATTGAATAAACTAAATTATCCAGTTATTTTTTCATGTCGGATTAAGTTAGTCTCTGGGTCTGGGGACTCTTGCTCAAGAATTCTAAACAAAAAAGATAAGGAGTGAATATTGTAAGGCCCACTTTTTATGTCCTTAATGTTTAAGGGCCTAACCGCTTCTGTTGGGCCTAAGGCCAGCCTAATGGGTGCCCCAAAACCAGCCCTAACCCTCTCACTCTGCCCATTCTCAGAAAACTATTCCTCTTCTCCTCCCACTGCTGAAGCAACGAGCTCTGCTAGGGCATAGTTTTTCCCCTCTGAATCTGCTAAACACTTCCTCACCGGGTAAGTAGGACTTGAATCTCAAGCTCTTTTCTGTTTCCAAGTTTTGGTTTCACGCTAGTCTCTATCATAGCTTCATCTTTGTTCACCTATATGTTGTTTTCAGTTTCGTTAGCCGCTCCTGCTTTAGGTGCTAGTCTGCTAAGGATCTCATTCTCTTCGAGTTAGCGATTAACCAAGATAAGGGAAGTTATGGCTTAACTATTTTTAAATTAATCTGCCTGTTTGGTTTGTTTTACGTTTGGGTGCTTGATGTATATTGTTGGTTGTGTGATAACATGTTTCTACTGTTGTTATGGTTCGAATCGGGTTTTGCATGCTTGAGAGCGGGTAGGTTCTGCTGAACTCACCCAAGCGAGCTGGGTGGTCGCCCAAACAAAAAGCTCTCGTTTAAGCGAGGAGCTCTCGCTTGAGCGAGAACACCAGCAACCCATCTCCCTCTCTGTTTTGAGGGCTCGCCTAAGCGAAGGCCTCTCGCCTGAGCGAGAATAATCTCGCCTAAGCAAGATGGGCTAGCTTGAGCGAGACATCGACGTGTCCTCTGTTTGCAGTCTCGCCCAGGCAAGAGCTGGTAGCTTGAGCGAGGGGTTCCTCTCGCCTGAGCGAGAATTCCTTAGCTTGAGCGAGATTGACAAAGTTGATTGGATACGTGTATGTTTCACATGATTGGATGATTTGTTGCTTTAAACAGTTTAGGTATGATGCTTGTATGTTCTATATGATATATTGGGATTTGAATTGATGAGATTGGTATGAATAAATTCATGAAGCATGATTGGGTGGTTGGCTAGATATTAGCATGAGATTGTTATGCATGATAAATCTATGGTTGGTTAGTGAGACATGGCTATGGTATGAGATTGACGTAATTCCATGAAACTCTTGGTGAGATTTCATGGTGGTGTTGGATGTGATGGACGTAATTCCATGAACCTCTTGGTGAGATCTCATGGTGGTGCCGTAGTGTATATAATTAGGTAAGGATTCAAGTAAGGATTGCATCCTGAAACTCTAAAGAGTCAATTAGTCTCACGTAGGGCGGACTGACTCAAGTGGTGAGAGTAGCAAGAGGCCCTAGTCTTTGGCAGGATAATGGTCTTAGATGTTTGAAGGCTAACCTTGTGCGTGGTAGGGTGAAACCCATTGGCAATGGCTCTGCAAAGCAGTAGAGGCCACCACAAGTGCAAGCATTCGGTGAATCCGACCGATTATATGTATCCGGATAAATTGAGTCTTAAAGTCTTGTTGTTTGCTATCACATGCTTGGTTGATTGATGTGTTCTTGACTTTTAAATTGCATGCTTAAGTGTATGATAAAAACCTTTTACTCTAGCTTACCTTTTGTGTTTGCTTGTGTTTGTCTTGTGTGCGGCTTTTCCTTTTTGCAATGATCACTAAATTCCTTGGTGTGAGCAGGTATAGGAACCCTTGGAGATTGTAGTGACGATGAGAATGTTGTAGCGTAGTTGGTCATGGGTCAATGTTGGGCTCATGTTTGAAGGACCTTGTTGTTTTGTAATCTCTTGCTCTATGAGCACACTTGTGGGAAACTGTTGAACTTTCTTATATTTTGTTCATGGCATCGTGGTGTGCCTAATCTTTTCTTCTAGTATATTCATAGATAACTATAATGGTGATACATATATACTTCATGGTGTTGCTCTTTCATATTATATTAAGTGATGTTTCATTTATAGAATTTATTCTCTATTAAATGGGACGTTACAAATATGCCTATCGCGTGCAATGTATTTAGTCACTAATTTGGTACAGACTCTCAGATGATTCAAAAAACTTTTGAACTCACATGAACCTAGTTTTTTCACTGTTTCAATTCGAGTTCCCTTCATTTTTTTATGCATGAATGATTCCTTCAATTAGAAGCAAATGTCAAATCATTGAAATTTATAATTTCATTGTCAATACCTTTAAATTGAAAGAAATGTCCAATAGACTTTCAATCTTTAAATTTAGAAAACTTAGTGAACATAGAAAACTTAGTGAATAAATTAATGCCTAAAGTATCTTTGTAGACTTTCAATCTAGTTTAAGCTTATTCCATTATAGTATATTTCACTTTCTTTTATATTAAACATGAATGGGTTTTTTCTTTTATATCCAAAATTTAACTTTTTTTTTGTTGTGTTTTAATATGTATAGACTGTCTAATCAAGATACATTTTCCCCTATGGATGATGGCCAGCAAGGACAATTCGTAGAACCAAATACAAATATAGGAGATTCAAATCAAAATTATGTTCCTATAAATTCAATTCCAGGAGAAACTGAAAGTTCAACTCCAACTGTTAACTCAAGAAGATTACTGTTAGATGTTTGGAATCACTTCAAGAGACAAAAGGTAGATGGAAAATGGAAAGCGATATGCAATTATTGTGCCAAAAGTCGTTTGGGTGACACGAGGCAAGGTACATCACATTTGAGAAGTCATTTCAAGAGTTGCAAGCTTCGAACAACACAGGACATCAAACAATCTTTTCTAAAAACTCATAAAGAAGGTGGTGAAATCGTAGTTGTTGGCAATTATGTGTTCAATCAACAAACAACTAGAGATACACTCTGTAAGATGATAATTTTACATGAGTATCCAATGCCAATGGTTGATCACATAGGCTTTAAAGAATTTTGTGATGTTGTACAACCTCTATTCAAGGTGGTTTCTTGAAACACCTTAAAAAAGGATATTATGAAGGATTACAATGCAAAAAAAAAAGAGAAAATGAGATTAATGTTGTCAAGGATTCAAAGTCGAGTTGCAATTACAACTGATATAAAGACTGCTACTAATAAAAATAGAGGCTACATGACTATAACAACTCATTCTATTTATGATTTATGATTTAGGAATCCCAATGCTTAAATGATAGACCAACAATGCTAGTAGGACCATAGTTGAAAACTGAACATGGATGAGTGCACCTAACTAGTGAGAAGAGAGCAGCCAAACACTAAATTGAGAGCTAAGTGAAAACACCTTGAGGATTTGCCACTAGTTTTGTTTTAATTCTCTGAAAACTTTCAAACACATGAAAAAGCATGGAAAGGATAAAGGCATGTTCTTTGTTGAATATCCATACCTAGAGCCAAATAGCCTACCTCGAATTGAATTATAATATCCTTTTTTGAACCTTAGCCTCACAATGCACACCTTAGCGCAAAAAAGTACATCTTACCTTTTGTCATTGATAAGGAAGATAAAAACATATGTGATGGAATAAAAGGCAAGGATGAAGGCTAAATTGCCTAGGGAAAACAACAATGCAGTCCAAAGGACTGAATCTGATGTGAATACAAAACATAGAAAAAACTAAAGAAAAAATTGCATCAGAGTTTGAGGTGGAAAAGAAAGCGCAGTAAGATAGAGCTAAGCTGAATAAAAGTTGAATGACTCATGATATGTACATGTTGTTTTTAACTCTTTTCATCAGTGAGTCTTGCTTGTCTTGTAAAACAAAGTTCCTTCACAGCCTAGCCAAGTTATAAGCTCAAGAAAGCCCTAAGTGATCCATGCTTATTGTGTGTAGATAGTGCTTGGAAATGAGATACAAAATAAAGTGAAAGCTTGAAAGGTTGTTTGGAGTGTAAAGATACTTAAGCTGGGGAGATCATTCAATATAAACCAGATTGAAAAACATGAGTGAAAATCCATGTAGGTTCCAAAACTATGAACTGCTATGTGTGGGTATTGGTTTAAGAATGGGTGGATTATTTTATTTTTCCTTCACTTACCTTTAACATGTTGAAACTAGTTCTTTGACAACCAATAAAACTCATTTTTCCAATTTGTCTTGTTATGCTTTGCTTGAGGGCAAGCAAAGAGCTAAAGTGGGGTGTGGTGATAAGTGTTAAGAATAAATGAAATTTCCATTTGAAATTGACACTTATCATGTATGAAATGATGTTATTTATATACATAATGAGATATTGAGAAATGAAGTTTTATGAATTGTAATGGTATTTTTCTATTTTATAGTAAAAAAAATCAAGTATGCAGCTGAGCCACAATTTTGGAACTAAGCCATGGAAGTAGAAAAGACAAGACAACATATCTGGACTTTCTGATTGAGCACAAGAAATGGAGTTGAGCCTCGTGAGGAACCCTCTTTGCAAGGAAACCTTGAGCTCAAATCCATGAGGCTTAGCAGCCAGGAAAACCCTTCCAAGAAGAAAAGGTCACGTGCTAAGACCAGGACAAAGGGCTAAGTTGAGAAGGAAACCAACTTGTGAAGTAACCCTTGTGGCTGAGCACTAAAAGTTGTGTTGAGCACCGCCCAAAAATTCTTGTAAATAAAGACCTTGGACTTCATTCTAAGCATTGAGTAGAGGCTCCACAATGTAGTAGTAGGATAGAATATGGTCTGTGAGGCACGAGGGAGGTGCTTCTAGTGTAAATCTTATGTGTAAATGTTGTTGAATTGCATTGTAATATTCTATGAGTAACTGAACTCACTCGTGTGCAGGTTTGATGTAATCAATTCTGATTCTATTCACTTATACTCCTTGGGTATTTGTCTTTGTTTTCATTCAGTTGTTTGTGGTTTGATTTATGCTTAATGATGACTTGATCACTCATCTATTTAAGTGGTTTGGATTTTGAGTTTGGAAATCGGTCTCAAACTATGATCCAATAAAATCATCATACATGTACTAGATGCTCCATGGCATACCAGAGTTGATGCTAGAGGAGAGAGTCTTGCACATTAAAGCGATGACTCATTCTACCAGGAGTTGAGGAATCACACTACGTTTGGAGTCCTTAGGTTCTAGTGTATCAGGGATGAACCTAGATCTACATAGAAAGGGTACTTCCAAGAGATTGAATGATTTGCAAAGTTAGTAAACAAGATGGTAGTGGTGTAATAGAAGATGAGTTGAAATCAATCCATAGCCTCTACTCCACTCAATCTATCTCATAACTACTATCTATTTTTACTTGCATTCTCTATCATAAACATAAAACCCAAAATTCAAACTACCAATATACTTGCTAAATCTATGTGGATACGACATATGTTGATACTACTACATACCAGTACACTTGCTGGGAAATGGTTGTTGAGAAAAACTCATCAATGATTTGTCTATAATTGCTAATGTCATTTAAAAGGTTAGAGACTGTGCTAATTTTTGGATAGCTATATCTAAAAGAGAAGAGAAATTTATAGAGACATGCTCAATTAAATATTCCGTTTAGAAGAAAATTAGTTGTTGATTGCAAAACTAGGTGGAATTCTACATTTTTAATGCTTCAAGTAGCCATACAATACAAAGATATATTTCATCGTTTCTCACAACGAAGAGAGTCAGTATAAAGCTTTGCCCAACACACATGATTGGAAATTGGCAAATGAAATTTGTTAAAAGTTGGAAATATTTTATGATGTGACACTCTTGTTTTCTAGTACTTCTTATCCAACTGCCAACATTTTCTTTCCAAATGTATGTCAAATTAAGTTGGCTTTGATGGAATGGCTTAACTCTTCCAATTCTATTATTCATCAAATAGTTACATTTATGGTTTTAAAGTTTTATGAGTATTGGGGTGTGATCAGTGGAGTGATGGCTAAAGTTATTGTGTTAGACCTCATGGATAATATTGATTTGTCGAATTATTTTTTCCCTAAGATATATGGTGATCAATCTGATTGTGAAATTGAAAAGGTGAATAATCTTTTTAAGGACTTGGTAAGAGAGTATGAAATGAACATGAAAGGTAAGAAGTTAGTTTCTTCATGTCCAAATCCAAACATAAATGTATGTCAAAGTGTTGATGGAAGAAAAGATGGTTGGATGAGAGATTTGCAAAACATCAAATTACAAAGAAAAGTGAACCATCAAATTATAAGCTGGAACTTGACTAGGAGGAACCGACACTACTTGATTCACATGAATAATTTGACATTTTAGTTTGGTAGAAGGCTAATGGGTTAAAATATCCAATTTTGCAAATGATTGCAAAAGATTTTCTAGCCATTCCTATCTCAAAAGTTGCTTTTAAGTCTTCTTTTAGTACTGGTGGTCGATTTCTTACTTTCCATGTAATATCTTGGACATTTAAATAAAATAATACTAATAATAAAATTTTATTTAATATCAAAACGCTGGAAAATTTTAGCTTTCTTAAAATATCGCAATTTAAAATTACATAAGCTTATCTCAACTATTACAATTTCAAAGTCTAGTTATAAATAAACTTTACAAAATAATAAATATAATTCATATAAAAGTTGTCATGTTGTCCCTCTCCGACACTATGCCTCACCACCTCCACATGAAATATCCTTTGCTCTCGTGTCACGAGTTACACGATCATCGCCAAACACAAGCAAATAGGATGAGCTAACAAAATAAACAATAATAATCATCATAAGGTAAAGTGCACACACACTCGTCAGAGGACCTCCATCCTCCAGTTCCAGCAAACATCGTTTGGAGACATCAAGACTAAGTTTGTTAACTCAAGTGATCAGTTAGCAGATATTTTTACTAAGTCTTTATGGGGGCCTATAAATGATTATATTTGTAACAAGCTTGGCACATACGATTTGTATGCTCCAGCTTGAGGGGGAGTGTTAGATAGTGTTTGATATTATTAAGATATTGTTAGATATTTTTAATCACAATATCAAACAATATCTTCTATTTACTCTATTTATTTTCAGTTACTCTTTTTAATTGTACCCCTCTCTATTATAAATAGATTACCCTATGTGTGGTTTATACACAAGGGAGATTAATATCAAACCCTATTTTCTTTATTCTCAACAAAAAGTGAGACACTCTATTAGTCTCTAGTAGTGAGCTTGAGTGTTGACTTCGTCTGTAAGTTTCTCTAGGAAAGCAGTGGGAAGGGTAACTTTGTGTAAATGTGTTGGAGGTGGACTTCATTAGGGCTCTCGATAAGAGTAATGAGAGATTATGTATCTCGTCGAGGCTCTCGGTATAAGTAATAGAAAGTTGTATACTTTGCCGGGGGCTCGCTATGAGAGTACTGGGAAGTGGCATCCTTGCTAAGTTTTGTGCGAGAGTTATAACTCATGGTTCCTTATGCTGGGTTGCATAAACTGTTGTTGTAGTTAATGAGGTGTGGTCATGTTGTAGCATGACATGTGAATATGTTTTGGTAATCTTTGCGTAGTTGTGCCGACAATGTACTTTGTCAGGGCTTTCGAGGAGAATAATGGAAAGTGCGACACTTGTGTACTTTGTTGGGGCTCTTTAGGGGAGTAATGGGAAGTGGCGCCATTGGTAATTTATGCACGAGAATTACAACTCGGTTCTTGATACCGAGTTTACTGGTAGTTGTATCATTTGTGGTTGTAACATGTGTGGATTGTGTGGAACACCTAGTGTAATTGTATGACATTATGAGGCAATGGCTATGTAAGGATTTGTGATGTTTTGATTTGTACCTTGATGATGTTATTTGGATTGGGTGAAAACCTGTTTGGCTAATTGATGTTATTTGTGATTGATGTCAACTCACCCTTTCTCTTGGTTATGTTTGTGCGATGAACGTATAATTTGTGTTATACGGGAGCAATGGATGATATAGGTGCCATTGATGTTGATTAGACAAGGAGAGATGCATTGGGAAAAGCTTTGGGATTTTATTTGGATAACTTTTGTAAAAGATTTTGGAAATTGTTTTATGTTGAGTTTTGGAAATTTTGTACGACTTAAGTTTAATTATATTAACCATTGAGGTTAATTTATAAATATTTTTGTACAAAATTTTATTTGAAAGAAATTAACGGGTATTGTGAATGGAAAGTTTTAAATTTTTCCTATGTTAATAGGATGGTATCAGATGTGTACGAAATGATTTTAATTGAATTTAAATTGTACCAAGTAACATCTAGACAAGATGTTACAATTAGCAATTAAGTTTCATAGGTAATGAGAAACCATAATCCATTATCCACTCAACATAATCAATACTAACTGAAGTCATAATAATCTTTGATGATTCATAATCTTCTCCCACCAACGTTGTTGCACGAGACATTCACAATCTATCAATACTAGACACTTGACTACAAATAGTCATATATATCAAGATTGTTAGCTTTCTTTTTTCTCTCAAGACAAAACCCTCTTATGTGACCTTTATTCTTGCAATGGAAATATCTGATATTTGATGCTCCTTCGTCATTGTTAAGACTTGAATATTGAACTACTTCCACCTCTTCTAGTAAATGTTTCCTTTTTTTACAAGAACATATCTTAAATTGTTGCTATATTATTGATTTCGCCTTTATAATAAGCAAAGATAAACTAAGAATCACACCAAATATGAAAATTAGTTTAGAAGATAGTGAAAACTCACTTTTGAGTTGAATCCTTAACTCTAATACCATTATATGTATTCCTTGAAAAGTGGATAGGTCAATCAACTTAAGGGTTCTTGTGATGATAATTATTTTCTTTTTCTTTTAGGGGTTATAAGTTTTATTTTAATAAAAAAATAAATGACAAAAAAATTAATAAAACTGAGAGGGAAAGATGAGAGGAAGGAAAAGATGGGCGTGAATGAGGAAATAGTATAAAACGTTTTAAAATGCCATAATTTACATATAAAATATGGCGGTTTTAAAACTGTCGTATTATAAAGCAAATTATGGCAGTTTTCTAGAACCGTCATATTAAAACCGTCGTAATTACTTCAATTTTTTGTAGTGGTCTAATTTAAGTTATCTAGTGTAAAATATATGTTAGTAAATGTAGAAAATGGTATAAGATGAGAGTTGACACGATTAATGTTTTACCTCCACTATAAGATGTTAGATTAGATGAGATCACATTGATGCATCATAAATAAAAAAACAGATGCAGACTAATGCTTTAAACATAACTTATATCACTAAAATAATTTTGTTGAAGATTAGACTCAACTACGAAAGAGTAAGACAAAACAGATCTAAGGACCTAGACATCTAATTCGTACCGACTCAGCTTGACTATGAGTCCAGACTGACTTAACTCAATCTTATCCAAAACAACTTAGACCTAAAATTTTTATTATAATTTGATTCCGACATCTTGACTAAACTACAATATTCATTAAATATTTTGTATTGTTGTTTATTTGTTAAAATATGACATATTTTTATTGATACAATTAGCATAATATTTGAAATGATAAATTAAATAATAAAATATTTATTATCTTTTTAATTTAACTTGTTAACGTATTTATATGATCAACTAAAAATATTATTTAGTTTATAAAATTTATGTACAACATTAACATTATATTAAACCTTTTACTAAACATATAAAAAAGCAGTTAATTGTGTATAATTGTAATACTATAATATGTTTGCAGTAAGCAGTTAATTGTGTATAATTGTAATACTATAATATGTTTGCAGTACTCCTCGTATAAAATTTTCAAAACATAAACTTTCATCTAACTAGGAAGAATTTAAAATATATATATATATATATATATATATATATATATATATATATATATATATATATATATTGAGTCTAATAATTAGTAGAGTCAAGATAAGCTCATCAAGGAATTCCCATTCAATACACATCCTAAAATCACACAACATAATATTTTGTCCTTGAAAATAACTATGTTCACATCACATAAACGAATAATCTATATTGATTGTGGCACATGCCCTGGCTCTACTTAACCTCTCCCTCACGCATAAAATGGCTACTATTTTGGTTCTACTTCACCTTTAACACATTTTCTTTTTAAAATCTTAGCCACTGGTTTTGAAATCCAAAAATCTCTCCATCGAGAACATAAACTCGTCTACCAAGGCAAAGTTTAGAGTTTTAACAACTCAAGACCAATTCCCTCTAGGCTTTTAGATTTTCGTCAAAATTTCACTCTACAAGGGAATTAACTCACTTAATTACTATTTCCTAAGAGAAAAATTAGATAAATTTGCCCAATGAGACTATACTCGTTCAACAGCTCATCCACTGCGAGGTATCTAGAAATTTCATAAAATATTTTTCTCAGCGAGAATTTTAATCCCCCAATGGGAGTTTTAATCACCTAGCAAGCCCAACCCCTATAGGTCTTTTTGACAAGGGTTGTCCAGTGAGTAGGGATGGCAATAGGTTGGGTCGGACACAGATAATGCCTACCCGTTACCCACTGGATACTCGCAAAAAAAATGCCCGGGGATATTTTTGAACTCACGGGTACCTATTGTATATTCGTGCATATTTAAAAAAAATTATGTTTTTAAATGGGGTCCAAATTAAATTGCGAAAAAAAAAACAAATAATATTTAAGCATACATCTGAGTAGAAGTTAATGAACAACTATATAAAACTTAAAACATAAATTCAAATTAATAGTACATAAAACATACATCCAAATATATGAAATTTAAAAATTAATTTTTCTAAAAATAACACTTTAAGATCTATGTTTCTTTTCCAATATCTTCATGTTGACCACTTGATTCCTCAAACAAATAACACACAAATAAATTCATCAATAAATGACATAGTGACACTGTTAGTAAAATTAGAATAAAATAATACAAAGAAAAATACTAACATCATCATCAATTATCTCCTCTAGTATTGTATTAAGTTTCATCTTGTCCACTTTCAATTTTGAAGAACCTTAAAAGGAAAATCAATTCATTTGTCATAACCAATCATTTGAATAATATAAATATGTAATTTGAAGTGCTACGATGTGTTTAAAGTGTTTGGATGTAATCTACTACGATGTGGTGTAAGACTCAAGAAAAATAAATAAATAAATAAATATTTATTTAATATAAATGCAATTAAAGGGATCTTTATGGTAATTAATGTAGGAAATTATGAAAAGGAGTAATGGTAGCTCAAGTCGTTGAGTGTGTGGAGTGGTGTTGAGAGGACTTGGGTTTGAGACCTATGTATGCCATTAGTGTGTTAATTTTATTATTTAATGGTTTTGCATGCACGCATGGTTGGGGGATATTAAATTATAAAGCATGGTGTGCATGAAATGCTAAGAAACATATATTAGCTTGATGGTTAAGCATTCTCCTAGTAATTGGGAGGTTGTGAGTTAGAACCTTGGCTAGTGTGTGAACTAGCTTCTTTTCATGTTTTATCATTTTTGCTAAGCTAGGGAAAACCTAGAAACCCTAGCCGTCTATGGAGAAGGTAGATTTTACTAAGCTAGGGAAAACCTAGAAACCCTAGTCGTTTATGGAGAAGGTAGAAAGGTGGGCATTACGAACTTTGATGAGCTAAAACCATCAGATTAATGTCATATGAATTTCATTTTTGTTTTAATGTGCATTAAGTAAAACTAAAGGGCTAAAAATTGGGGGAAAAGGGGAATTTAGTGGAAAAGAGAGGGGTAATTTGAGGGTGGCAACGTAAGAGAGTTTCCAGAGCACCATTTTGGACCTACAAGGAGAGTGAAACGCTAGGAAGAGGGTTGTCGTTGCTAGAGGTCAAGAGTAGACCAAAACAGGGACAAGTGCAATCATAGAAGGGCTTTTGGAGCAACGAAATCCAGGTTAGGGGAGCTGCATCCCATGCTTTTATTCTTGGAATATAATTCTGGGATGTATGAAATGCATGTGGGTCTTTGGGTTCTACCAAATATTTGGACTGTTCGTGTTTTTGGAAATTTTCCAGAAATCGCCTAACAGTCTCGAAGATCCATCAAGCGACGCATGCAGCTTAAACGTAGTTTTTGGGTTTTACCCAGAAATCGCCTGGTAGGTCTCCCTTACCGCCAGGCGACGTGAGCCTCGTGGTTCGGTTTGTTTGAGTTATATGGACTTTGGGGCAATGGTGATGTCTTGGAATTATTATGCGCGATGGTATTATATGTTTTTCATGATCAATTACTAATAATTTGCTAAAGTTGATGCTAATGTGGTGATCGAACAATACATATTCATAAGGGTTCTAGGAATACTTTTGAGAAATGAATTTGGATATGATTAATGTGAGACTAAGGATGACTTTTATGTTTGTATGCAATAATTTAATAATATATGAATTTGGGAACCATGATTGAATGCGAATGTAGGGAAATTGCATGTTTAGTTTAGGTTTGGGGTTTTGGGGTTGCATAAGGGAGGAATTAAGGAGTTTTGCACTTGAAACCTAATGCATCGCCTAGCGGCAGGTATGCACCACTAGGCGACGCCCAATGTGCAGTAGAGAATATATGTTTGGTTGCGTGATTGGTGGGAATTGAATTGTTATGTGAGTTCACCTCTTGAAATGCATGTTATATTGACAAAAAAATGGACATAAGGAATTTGTAATGAGTCTAATGTGCAATAATATGGTCTGTGTGATGATGTTAAAGTTGAATTGGAGTAAAAAGGGACTATTGCATGGGATTGGTGAAGTAAGTTGTGACTTGCATGAGTCGTATGCAGTAGTTAGTTGCTAGTTTGTGAGTGATTTTCTGAGCATGTTTAATTCCTGGTTAAAGCCAAGTATTGGCATGGTCTTAATTCATGAATTTATATATACATATATCTATATATATCTATATATACATATATATATATATATGTATATATAGATATATATAGATATATGTATATATATATGTATCTATATATATATATATATATATGTATATATATATATA
>Ga0209389_1002276_pt1 | contig 14550 bp, 8 predicted proteins | sample CowpearedBW_FD_187526 | JGI IMG/M metagenome (GOLD analysis project Ga0209389, IMG submission 187526) | Root nodule microbial communities of legume samples collected from California, USA - Cow pea red BW (SPAdes) (version 2) | ecosystem: Host-associated > Plants > Roots > Nodule | place: USA...
ATATATATATATATATATATATATATATATATATATATATATATAAATTGTAAGAAAGAAATTGTTAACAGCTAAGCCTAATAAATGTCTACACTATATGGTTAGTCACACCACTATTCGTCAGTCTGTAAAGATATACACACGTCAAGAAAGATATGAAGAGGGTAAAAATCTTCTATGATACAAAATAAATATATTTAATAAAAAACATACAATTATGAACATTTTAATTACCCATTTATTAATTTGGAGTATGAATATAATGTATCCAACCCACTTCATTCATTTTTAATTGGATTTATACTAACAATATCATTTAATTTTTTAAAGGAATGACATTTCATGTTGGTGAATATTTGTAAATAAAATCCTCAACAGATACAAAATAGATTTATTTTGGTTAAATTAATAAAAAAAAGTAAGTATAATTAATTAACTACTTATTTGTTAGTTAATTGTGAGTATAGATATCATGATATCTAACTCACATACGTTATTTTTTATTTATTTGAATAATATTAAAAAGATTACATGATCAAAAATAAACTTATTTGTTAGTTTATTGTGAGTATAGATATCATGATACTAACTTACATATATTACTTTTTATTTATTTTGATATTATAAAAAGTTCACATGACCAAGAATAAAGTGATTGGTAAGTGGAACATTTACGATAAAAAATATTCAAACTTTAATTTTGTAGATTTATGTTTATATTGAGATGTTATCTTTATAGTTAATTTTTTTATATATGATATTATTAATTAAGAGGTATATATTATGGATATTATTTGATGAAATGATATTTTTATTTTTATTTAAGTAAATGTTTTGTGAGATATATATATATATATATATATATATATATATATATATATATTATAAACTTATCAGTTTTTTTGTGTAAACTTATAAAATTAAAGTTGTTTTAACATATAATTACTTTTTAAAACGTATATTTGGTCATACACCTTATTTAAATTTATCTTCTAGAAAGAATAAATTCATTTACATAAATAATTTCTTATTCAATGTTATTTAAATTATATTTTGAGATCAATTTTTTTATTTAAATTTATTGTTTAAATAATTATTTTGAAATATGTGCAAGTATTCAAAAATCCTTGCCAGTATAAATAAGTTGCTAATATCTTTTATGCGAATGCTGAAGAGTGATAGGACAAATTCTTTTAAACATAATGCGTAATATACACTATAGGTATGAAAAACGGGATAGTTGGTTTCCGCTGTTCCATATCTATTTTCGTAAAATAAATTATCTTTATTTTTGTATCTAAATTTGATAGATTTTAAATTTTTGTCTCATTTTTATTTTTACCGGATAATGAAAATAATCTCGTATCCATACCGTACTCGTTATTTTATTACTTCAATATTAATTTTAATTAGTTTTTATAAAATAATAAAAAATTACGGTAAACGAAACATAATATTATCAAATATTCAATATTTGGTGGATGATTGTTTTTTCAATATCAAATACTTTGAAATAAATTATAATTGTTTACATTTTAGATTAGAATACCAAATAAAATTTCATGATAATCAAAACATTTATTAAATTTGCAAACATTAATAAAACCTAGTTGATAAAATTTAAAACTATTTTTAAAAAAATATGAAAGGAAAACAAATATTCAAATTAAAATATATTTTAAATGTTTCTTTACTTAAATTTTTTAAATTTTAATGAACCTCTTTTTTATACACTAATAAAAATTCTAATATCACTTGATCAAAATAACGCAAAAAAAAAAACATAATAATAAAATTTTGATATAAATCTTGTATCTTTTAATCAAATATATGTTGGATGATGATAAAAAATATTCATGACAATTCAATTAAATTTTTATATTGTAGTAAATAAAAGTTATTTATATAATTATAGTGAAAAAAACTACAGTATGATTGATAATGAATTAGAAAATAAAAAATAATTAGATAAAATATATCAAAATAATATTCTACATGATGAAAATAAACAACAAATAAAAATATTAAAAAATTAACAAATGTGTGTCTTAAAATATATCAAATATATGTTGGATAAGATAAAAAATATCTTAAAGATCTAAGAAAATTTTTCAAATATCAACATATATACTTGATAACGAAAATTGTTTTAGCGAAATAAAAGAGTTCTCAAATGAAATAAAAGTGAATAATAATAAATAAAAAATATATTTTTATATTACCTAGTAAATGAAAAGTTTTGTTATTAGACACTCAAATTGAGAGTATTAAACATTTTCATGTAAAAGAAAAAAAATATACAATAAATAAATATTAAAAAATAATAAAAATATTCAAATGTGAAACATAAAAATGGCGGGGACGAATATTATGGTGGGAATATGTACATCCACATACTTATCCTCATGCTCAATTAAAAAAATTGGGATTCTCCATACTTATATTCATATCCGGTCAATACAGAGATTTTCCATTTATTTGTCATCTCTAACATAACAACGACTCATTATATTTTTTTTAGAATGTTTGAGGAAATTTAGTAAATTACGGTATTAAGTATTGTGTTAATACGGTGATATTACTTGGAGCGCGTGATATTACAAGATAAGACAAAGACAATGTTAAATACTATGCGTTTATAGGAATTTTTAATATATGAATGTAATTTTGACGTTAGAGTTTGAACCACAAATCTCCTTCTACAAATTTGCTTGGGATTAATTACAAAAAGGATGCAAATGCAACAGATTCTAGATGACTGTGTAGGGGAAAAGTTTGCCTCTACTTTTAGATGATATATAAAGAAACCAATTAAAAAGTAAACTTATTTTAAATTGATTTATATTACGTCACAATTTAACTGAATATAAGAACAACTCACTCTTCTAAATAAACTAAAACTATAATTTTATGGCAAAACGCAAGACTCAATGACAGAAAATTTGTTATGCAATTTGTGTACCCTCTCACCTGAATAATTTGTTGTAATCGGCAACTAAACCAGATCATACCAACTAAAGCTCCACTTATTAAGAAGCTTTTATAAACTCCACTCATGCTGTCTAAAAAGGAATGCATTAATTTATGTCACCACCACCACCACCTTATAATCCTAATATTTAAACAACGGAATCAGTATATTGGTCTGATTGCCAGCTATGCTATGTTGTCGGGTGTTTACGCTCCCTTGTCCAATAAAACAAAAGCCACTTCGGCAACTTATCAACACAGAATAATCCAGTTAAACATCAATATTGTTTCTACACAACCGGACACTCTTGACTCCTCAGGGTTTGCTCTTTATATTACTCTATCTCTTATTTGACCGTTCTGAGGTATGTTCCAATTAGTGTTGAACTTCTCGAGTAATTCGAGTTCAGATTTTTTATCGGTTTTTTCTCTTCTTTTGCGGGATATTAAAAATATATTATACTGGTATTTTAAATATCTTTTTAATATATTTTAAAATGTTAAAATTAGTAGTAATCAGTGTATTATGAAAGCACATAAAGAAACAACACATAAAAAACCAACAGAGAATCCAAGTTTGAGTAATACATGTACACGACGAGTTCAGTTTTTTTACTGAGTTTTGTTGTGTTATTCTCTGCTGAGTATTACAATCATACTGTATTGATACTTTAAAAATAATTTTAACACGTTTTAAAATTTTAAAATTAATGACCATCAATATATTTTGAAAATACAGCAGAAAAACAAATGAAAAAAAACTAGTAAATAATCCAAACCAAACCGTACATGACAATATGATGCTTAACTAAGGGTGTGTTCTTTTGGGGAGATGGATATGGGGGAGAGTGTGAAGATGAATTTGTGTAGATTTGGGTGGATGGATTTTTGTGTTTTTTTGAGTGGATTTAGAGGGTAAAGTGAGTGGATTTGGAGATAAGTTTTATGAAAGTTAGTGAAAGATTTGATTGATATGATAGATAAAATAAATTGTAAAAATAGATAGAATTAGAAAGTTACCGAAATACCCTTGATGAAAAAAAAGAATGATTTTATAATTTGATGTTATAAAAATAATTATAATTAATTAATACGAATTAAAAAAATATTAAAATTATATAAAATTTTAAATAAAAAAATTAAATATTTATGAATGTAAAAAAAATTATACAGTTAAATTTTAAAAGAAAGTAAAAAAAATTAAATTTTAAAAAAATTTTATATAAAGTTAAAAAAAAATAAAGAAAAAAGTTAAGAAAAAAAGTTTTAAAAAAAGTTAAGAAAAAAAGTTTAAAAAAAAGTAAAAAAATAAAATAAAATCATTGACACCAGTGTGGTAACCGGTGTCGGTCCTTCACAAAACAAAGGCACCGATTATGTAACCGGTGCCATCCCCTCTCATAACAACAACACACCCCCATCCCCCCTCTCATAATAACAACACACCTCATCCCCTCCATAATAGCACTGCAACACTCACACAGCACTGCCATCCCTCATCACAGCACCGCCATCCCTCCATAACAACCACACCACCACCTCAACGCACGGCCATCTCTCACCACACCCCAACCCCATCACCTCATCTCACAAACAAGTGAAGGGTAATTTTGTAAAGTAATAAATATACCCGCTTATCCTCTCATTTTTGAGGGGATGAAATAATACACCCATCCCTCAAATCGTCGCTCTCATATCCCTTCAAATGACTGAAATGGAACACGTTCCAAAACTAAATCCGCTCTCACAAATCGACTGAAACAGTGGTACACTCTCAAACGAACACAACCTTAGTCTATAGAATTGTGTTATGTAATTTATGATGGGTATTGAAGATATTGATAATGTTAATGGCTGGAGTTTAGTCATCTTGTTTTACTATTACATGTTCAATTTTTAATTATTTCTAATATTAGCCTTAGAATAACAACGACATGTCACTATTGGGATGATTTTATAATTTTTAAGATGGTTTTATAATTTTGAAATCAATACATTGATTATCATGTTGCAAAAATTTTGAAATTATTTCACCTAATTATTCTTAGAGTTAATCATTACATATTTATTTGCTTCAAAGTTTGAAAATTTTCCCAGATTTTAAAATGTGTTTTAGATTTTAAAATATGTTTTAAAGAATTGGAGGAAAAATGTTAATTGTCCTTAACTTTTAATTGATGTGATATTTCATAAATCAGAATTATAAAAGTTTTTCTTTTCACATATATCATGTCAATAGTGAAACATCAAATATATAATGATAGTTAGAGTGGATCACCGCATATAAAATATTATCACCACGAAACCTAATTTATTTTTACAGTTTAATCTCTAAAAAGTTTGAAAAAAAAATCTTTAAGTTAATTCTCTAAACAATATAAAACTAATAATAGTTAAACTCAATATAATACATAGAAGACAGACATTATATTCCTGTTCACATATTATTTTAATATTTAATTCTGTTCACCATTTATGATCTGGTCACTTTCAAGTGATTATGAAGCATACACTTATGTGATTGTTTGGCTGCATTTATAATATAATAACTCTGATGGGACTGTCAACTTCGTAAATACATGATCTATTTTTGTTGCCTTGCAATTTAATAAGACAATGTCATTATAATTATTAATCATACATCCAATTTTCTTATTTTGGTTTATTTCCTTTTTTTTTCTACTGAAGAAATAAGGATACTTTTTCCTATACAAATTCATATATCATAGATTTAATTATATTTTACGTTCTGCTAAATTTAGAAATTTTTAATTTAGTTCCTAAAATAATTTTATGTTTTATTAAATATTAAATTTATTTTTTTAATTGAGTTTTTATTGTTAAATTTTCTATTAACTAAGTGACATAAGTGTTAAGTGACCGGATTTTATCATGTCATCTTAATGAGTTACCACTATATATAATTTTATTATTTTAAAATTTTATAATTATAATCTTAATAATTTATGTTTTTCCCAATAATGTGAGAAAATGTCCTATTCCTCTCCTGTATCGGTGCAAGAGATGTGGCAATCAAGGACACAATGTGAGAAAATGTCCTATATTCCTCTTCACACACTGGACTAGCAAAAATCAATACAAAGTCTCAAGTTCAACCTCATTTTAGTAAGTTTGAATTAAGTTTGACTTCATTTTAGTAATATCATATTATTATTTGTGAATTGAATTAAATTTATCTTTTTTATTCTTAAAAAAATGTAGAAATCAAGGTTTCAAGCATGTCAACCACCAACAATTGAATTTGAAAGAATATAAATTTTAGAATGCTACACTTTTTCGAATAATTTGGCTTCAAGACTATATGTTTTGTTAATTTTTTATTTAAAGCTTGAATGACATATCTTTTGGTGTACTCAAATAATTATGGTTTCATATGTTAATTGAATGAGAATCATTTTGCTCTTTTATGATGTCCAAATTTTAATGTTGTTGGTTATTGAATCGTACAGTAATACTATTAATAAAAAATATGAAATAATATAATAATGATTATTTAGAACAATAATAATACTGACATGTATATACATCAAAGAATATTAATCAGAGACTCAATAATTTTTATAACAATAATAAATAATAGATAAAAAATAAATGACGTAAGGAGTAGAAATAGCCTAGGTTGAGACACGCATAACGCTATCCTAAAGAGGAACCGTCCATACTGCATACGACAAAACAAAATCATATGCGCTTCTCTCCCAAGGTACAACAACCCGTTAGATCGATCAAGTGCAACAAAGGATCTCCGAACCTTATGAATATCACTATTTTAAGAAGTAATATGAAAAGAAGAACATTTTTGAGGAAACTTTAGTGTTTGTTGTTTTTTCCCGTGCACTTAGGTAGTATTTATAGGTAGAAAAGAAAGACAAAGGAAGTAAATTGTAATAATAATATAGTTGTTAACCATAAATAACATTAATCCATAAAATTAAAAGTTCATGAAAAATATTAATAACATTAGAATTTTATTTTAATTATTTATTTTTTACATTATATTAACATATTTCCAGCAAAAAATTTGTTGATGAATGATATATAATTCAATAAAATTATAAAATTATAAAAATATAATTCGATAGTTAAAACTATGAAGTGAATTGCAATTCAACTTTAACAAACTTTAAGGATACACAATTTAAGCTTACAATATTTATTCCTACAAAGTTTAATTTGTACAACTATATACACAGTGGATGATGATAAAATTAGATTATACTTATTATTGATATCCTATAAAATCATAAAATTATAAAATTATAAAATTAGAAATCATAAAACTAAAATTTATAAAATTTTAAAATAATAAGCGACAACTCAGCGGGATGACATGACAAGATAATAATAATGTCAGCCACTTAACAACCATGTCACTTCGTTAATGAAAAAATTTAACAATGGGACTCAAGTGAAAAAAATAAATTTATTAATTACTCAATAGACCATAAAATTTTATTAGGGACTCAAGTGAAAATTCATAAATTTATAAGGGATCCAAAACATAATTAAGCCTATAAAGTAATATATATTTAGCTTTTTTAGGATGTAAACTTCTATTTATATTGAGTTTATGGGGCCATTTATGTTTTAAAATATGTTTGGAGAAAGGGATTTCAAAGGCTTTGTTGGAGAGTGATTCTTCTTTAGTTTGTCATGGTGTTTTGGACAAACAAGTGATTTCTTGGAGTCTTAGAGGGAGATAGTATCGGTGCGTGCCTTTTTGTATGCATAAAAATTGTTGTACTGATAACTTAACTAATTTAGCTTTGATTCATAGAGAACAATATAGGTGGTTAATGTTTTATCTCCATGTATTTATTTATATTTTTTTCATAATAGGTATATTTTACCTATGATTCATGAATTGAAATTTATATCATGAGTTTAGTGTGGTCCCCCCAAGCTTTGTATTCTTTTTTTTTTCTTTTTAATAATTTTTTCTATAATGACAAAGGATTGATAGACTTTGAGATGCTAGCATAACATAGATGTCAAATTCATAATGATGCCAATTTCAATTTTAAAAATGCCCAGTGTTAATTTTGTAAATATTTTGTCCAATTTGACGTCAGCCCCTCACAACAAAAGTCAATTTCCAATTTGATGTCGGCCCTATGGCCAACAAACGTTAAATAATGTAGGACCACCCTCGGTCTGACATTATTTAATGTCTGTTGGCCCTAGGGTCAATGTCAAATTAGCTTTCAAAATTTCAGAAATAGCTCCTTCACCTTTCTCTTTCTCGTTTGTGCAAAACCTCCCACCAAAGTGCAACTATGACACCAAACTCATAAGAGCAAGTTCTTCAACCCATTTCACTCCATCTTGTTATGGTGGTGCTCGTTTGAGTATGAACTTTGAGGATAGACAAATTTTAATTTTGAATGTAAGTACAAGGACTAAAAACATACTTAACCCAAAAATAACTATTCTATTTATTATTTTTCTGATGTTATAGTCTTTTAAAGTGCAATTTAAACATATATCAAATGTAACTATATAAATATAAACTTTAATAGAAACAAGTCAAGAACAAAATTCTAATCATCTTTAAATACCACTCTTGCATATGTATCTATATATGTTTGTACATATAGTATAATAAAAAAAACAACGCATAAAAAAAGAACATATTAAAAGACAACTTAAAAAATGTATACAATGAAATTTTGTGATTAGTAAACAAAAAACAATCTAACTTTGTCAAAATATCCATATAAAAAATCGTGAAAACTACACATCCATTTATACATCAATGGATAGATTTTGTAAGATTAGTATCAAGTATGCTCCATTAATGACTAACACTTGATCCAATAGACAATACTTAGATTTACAAGCAAACATATTAGCAATAGATCAAGGTAAGTTTATTACAAATGAAACGCATATATGCTTGTCACCTTGTGTAAGAAATCTCAACTTCTCACTACCTAATATCTAATCCATTTGAGTTAGACTATTAGTGAAGCAAAAAGACATGTATTACAACATAAATTTCAATACCTAATAATCAAATCAAACATTGATTCACATGAGACCTGTTAATTTGGCCCATCCCATAGGGCTCGACCATAACCCATATGGGTTGGGGTCACAAAGTACACTAGGCCAAAAAGTCCCCCATGAAATCCCACAAAGCCCTATGGATCAAAGCTAGACCAAGGGCTTTTTCTAAATATGAAAAAATTTTATTTTTTTAAATAATACGGGACTTTCGACCTAGGACAATCCGTCTCAACCTTTTATATGGGTTGACCTGTCTCATCCTTTAGCTTTGACCGACATATCTTGACCCTCGACCTAGAATGATCTATCCCTACCCTTGGCCTGAACTGGCCAGTCTCAACCTTCAACCTGACCTGTTTCATATCGACCTTCAACCTTAACCAACTAATCTTAGGCTTGGCCAGGCTTGTCTTGACATTCAGCCTTAAGTGGCCCGCTTGACCTTTGACCCGGTGTAAGCCATCTCGACCTTCGACCCGGGCTATCTCGTCTCAAAATTTATCTTGATCAACTCGCCTTGATATTTGCCTAAGGCCAACCTGTCTCGATCTTTGCTCGGGGAAGCCCATCTCGATCTTCTATCCGGGTCAGCTTGACAAAACCTTTCTTCAAGCCTGATCTGTCTAGACCTTCATCTTGAGCCGAGTTGTCTCAACCTTCCCTTGCCTTAGGCCGTCTTAACATTTTTCTCGGGCTAGTTGATAACGATGTCGTTACCGTGACCAAATTAATACGACTTATGTATAACAACTTCAGTATTGTTTACAAAGTAGTCAACAAAATAAAAAGGGTAAAGTAACTAAAAGTCGTCTCTCAATGAACACGAAATTGATTTCTAACAAATTAGTTCTTATAAAAATTATACAAAAGGGTTAGTCAAATAAAATGAGAAATAAAGAAATAAAGTTGGAAAAAGATAAAAAAAATTTAAAAACAATGATAAAGAAAATAGATTGATTTCACTGCTTTTTCAAAATAGAATCATCATCGGTTATTTAAAGATTATTGCTCAATTAATTATTGTTGTAGTTTCGCAAATTAATCAATGTAAAAAGTCTCAATTAATTTGTTGTCTTTCTCACTTTTAACCAAAGTACAATTTTCAATTAAAAATGAGACCTTTTAGATTATCTACATTAAATTCAACCAAAGAACAATCTCAATCAAATTTTACTGTGCTTAATCATGTCTATTCTTTTGTCTCCTCGTCAAATAAAAAGCTTAATTAATTAAAGTAAAGTCTCGACTAATTTTATTTAGAGTAAATACCTTTAATCAAAGTGAAGTCTCAATTATTAATAAAAACTCATTTAATCACATGAAAGTTTCTAAATAAAATCAAAGTAAAGTCTCAATTAAATATAAAAACCCTTCAACTCATGTGATTAGCATGCATTTAGATTTAAACACATCGCCAATTATCTAGCTTGTAAAAATCATTACTTTTTACATGATTCAAAGACAAAAGATATAGATGAATGAAAACCACAATAATAATAAAAAGAACAAAGAAATTATTTCATTCTAACATTAGAATCCATAATGAAATTATAATGGAATCAACCCCAGAAGTTTATCACTCCATGAAATGCAAAATAAAATAAAAATAGAATAAGAGAGTGGAGAAAGAAGGAAATTAGGCCCCCCTAAGGGTTCTTAAACTCCTCCGAGCTTTTCCCTTTCTACTTCCCCTTGGTATCTTTATATAGGACTTGGACTAGGCTTTTCTATTGCTAAAATCTCTCAAATATCTTTTAAATTAAAGATAAAGATAAATATTATTTATCTTTATAGTGATTATGAATATTTAAAAATATTTGGAGAGATATAGTCATTTTATTTGTTCGTGGAATATCCTTCTGATAATTAACAGATTTATCAGTTTTTAAAATATATAGAATATATTCTTGGTTGATATTATCTGATTAATTATCTAAATAATTAGCAACAAATAAATCTTGCCCAAAATTCCAATTCAGCCCCTACGTTCTTGTAGTCTAAATTTGCAGAGAAATCCCAATATGTCAATAATTACATCTTAACCCTTTTTTATTTGACCAACATTGACTATCTTTGACCGGACTTTGACCATCTTTGACTGTCCATTGAGAGGCTGAAACATGGCAGCATATGGTTGACTAGATTTGAAAGTGGTGGGTTGATGACCTAACATGATTTTGGCTTGATTTTGTAATCTGAACAATTCAATTTCACACCTTTAATGAACCAAATTTAAGTTCAACTGCATTAACAAAAGTTAGAATATCCAAAAATATTTTATGCAACTAAAATAACTTTTTAAGACATTTTTATCGCACAAAATTCAATTAAACACTCAGAATTAAACATTAAATGGGGGCATAAATATGAACTCATCACTAGTCGATTTCAACCTTCGACACGGGTTATATTGTCTCGACCTTCGAGCCAGGCTGACTTGTCTGGACCTTTAGCCTGAGTCGACCCATCTCAACCTTCAACTTTTGGCAAATTGTCTCAAACTTTGACCAGGCTCGTTTGGACATTTAACTCGAGCCAACCGATCTCAACCTTTGAGCATGCCCTATAAATCTTGATCTTGGGCCACGCCAATAGGTCTCAACCTTTAGCCTTGACTAGTCTATCTTGACCTTAAACCCGAAACGGCTCGTCTCGTCCTTCGACCTAGATCACCCTTTCTCGATCTTTATCATGACATAAGTCATCTCAACCTTTGGGTCGAACTGGCCTATCTCAACATTCGATCTAGATCGGGCTATCTCGATCTTTAACTCGGTTCAAATTATCTCGACCTTTAGCCCAAACTGTCCAATTTCGATTGGTTTGGACTGATACATATTGAACAACTACTTGAACTGACCAATCTCGATCTTCAACACGAGTCATCCCTTCTCGACCTCTTCACGAGCAGTCCCTTCACAACCTTTAGACTAAGCTAGCCCATCTCGACCTTCGGTCCAGGTTAGCCCAACTCGATCTTCGGCCCATATCGACCCTTCATTTCAACCTTCAGTCTAGGTTGACTCGATTCAACCTTCAGTTCGAGTTGACTTAGTCGAATTTCAATCCGGCTTGACTCATGTTGAACTTCGAGTTACGACACTTCAACTTGACCTTTGACCTAGATTGAAGGTGTATTTAAAGAGTTAAATAAAGTCTCATTGTGGCCAAGCCCACCTTGTCCATGGCTCTAACCCATGGAAATGGGGCATATTAACAGGTGGGTTAGGTGTGGACCATGAACCTAAGCTATAAGTGTTAAAGGAGAAAATCTGGCCATTGTTGTCTTATTTGGGCTTTATCCTCAAACAATGATACAACATTATTATGTAGTAGTGTTAAAAGTAAGGTACATTTCATGCACAAGTTAGAAGTGTTACCTTTGTCCAATTTTCATGAATTCATGCCTGAATGCATGATGTAGTAGCCACATTCGAATAAAATAATCTTCTTATTACACAAAAATAAGTGAAGGAAAAATTAATATCACACAACTTTTGCAAAAAAGAATTAATTTAAGGATTAAATTATATCTAACCTTAGGAGGAAAGCACAAATAGGGTCAAGCATAAATCGAGCCAACTCAACTCGGCACATGTTATGCCAAGTTGGGCCAAACCCATGTCAGGTATAATTAAGTAAAGCCCTTGTTAGGTTCGATCTAAGTTATGAAGTGTCAGGTAAGGATGGGCCTAAATAATGAAAAATGGGTTAAATTTGATAAGCACAAGTCGTCCTAGGTCAAGTTGGGTTGGGTCGAGTCTACATCAAGTTGCGTCCATATCAAGAAAATTCACGTCGAGCCCACATTTGGCAACTCAACTTAGGCTAAATCAAGTGAAAATCACGTCAGGTCTAGTTGCGTTAGACCCATGTTAGGTCTGTGTTTGGCCTATGTTATGTCACATCATGTTTAGCCCATGTTAGGTCACATAGAGTGGGCACCTTGTCAGGTTGGGTGCGAGTCAAGAAACGCCAAATTCAATTGGACTCTAATCATGCAATATTAGGTTAGTCCCAAGTCAAGTTGGGTCGAGATGGAATCATATAGGTTGAGTTGGGTTGGATATGTTGAATTGGGTCGGGTTTAGGTAAAGTTGAATTAGGTTGTGTTTAGTCAAGGTCCAGTTGAACTAGGTTAGGTTTGATCTCATCTAGGTTGTGACTAAATTAAGTCGAGCCAATGTTAGTCTAAGTCAGGTTGCGATTGAGTTACATCAAGCCTTGTAATATAAACTGAAGAAAGGGAAAGACAAATTTCATGAAAGGAAAGTATATGGGTATTATGATTAACAGAGAAATGATACAGAGAATAGATAGGCATGCATGAATAATATATAGAGGCCCATATCAGTTATTTACGTAACATCCCCCTATCACTTATATATGAGGAAGGAACAACCATAAGTTTTTGTATAAATATATCAAAAGAAGAAAAGGATAATGGCTTTGTGAAGACATCCACTACATGATATTGAGATAGGAGATGAATCAGTAAATCTTGTTTCTAATTAAGGTGGCCTATGTCAAAATGCACATTAAGTTGAAAATGCTTTGATCTTGTATGCATAACATGATTAGCTACCAAAAGTATAACTCCTTGATTGTTAGAATAAATGTTGGTAGGAGGAACCGAAACAAGAACTTCGTTAAGAGGAGATTTGACCCAAATGAGATTAGCAAGCAAACTACAAAGCTTTGAAATTCAACTTTTTGTGGTGCTTTTGGAAACCTCTTTTTTCTTGTGGGAAGACTAGGAAATCACATTTAAACCAAGAAAAACACAAAATCTAGTTGTATACTTTCAATCATCTATGTCATTACCCATCAGAGTCACTGAAATCGAAAAGACAAAGATTCTTGGCTAGTTGAAAAAGAAGGCCATTTGAAACAATACAAATGAGATATCTAAGCATACACTTGACCACTTTTTAGTGATACTCTTGAGGAGCATGCATATATTGACACTCAAAGTTAACAACAAAAGCCATCTTCAATCTTATGATCGTGACATACTAAAGAGCACCCACTATCGACCTATAGAATGAAGGATCTTCAACAACGACACTTCCATCTTTGGTAAGACGTAGATAAGAGATCATGGGAGTGAGACAAGGCCTCACAACAAACATGTTTGCCTTTGGAGGGCATCACGAGCATATTTTTCTTAGGAAAGGTGTAGACACCCATCATCATTCCAAGTGGCTCCAACTCTAAGGAAATAATGTAGTTTACCTAAATCCTTGGAGAAAAGTTAGTCTGAGGATGTTTTATTATAAAAGAGGTATTAATGGAGTTATTTCTATAATAATGTCATCTACGTAAATTAAAAGAAAAAGAGTCAAGGAATAAGAAAACTTAGCATATAAAATCATTCTTCGTAGGATGAAATCTTGGCTAGATTAAGGTAGAACTAAGCTTGAGAAAACATGAACGACATAAATCATTTTGTTTAACTTGCAGACAATTTGAGAGTCATCATATGTGAAACTTATATATATATATATATATATATATATATATATATATATATATATATATTATAAACAC
>Ga0209389_1002280_pt1 | contig 14548 bp, 3 predicted proteins | sample CowpearedBW_FD_187526 | JGI IMG/M metagenome (GOLD analysis project Ga0209389, IMG submission 187526) | Root nodule microbial communities of legume samples collected from California, USA - Cow pea red BW (SPAdes) (version 2) | ecosystem: Host-associated > Plants > Roots > Nodule | place: USA...
CTTTGTTTTTTTTTTGTATTGGGTCGTTATGGTGAATTTGAGTGTGTGACAGTGATGATGACGAATGAATGTGATTCTGGTTGTTTGTGGTGTTGTGTTTGGGTTCTGGCTTGGCGGTCTTGCACTCACTCACTCGTACAACAGGAACATCCAAACAAAAATATATCTTAACAGATAAAATAAAATAAAAAAAACATTGTGCTCTGTTCTTTACTGTACCAGTTGCGATGGGAATAAACAAAAGGAATAACAGAGATGTAACTATGCTCATTTCAAACCATCTATACAACATAAGTTTTAATTCATACACCCATGAACATCAACAGCAACATCAAACCTTCCAATTTCAAAATTTGGGACAAGGCTGAGAGCAGATGTTGCTTCCTGCTCCTTCAGCCATCATGACCATGCTACATGCCCTTCCCCATACAAAACCATAATAGCGTAGCATGCATGGGTCTGACAATTCCCCATACAAAACCATAATAGCGTAGCAATGCATGGGTCTGACAAAAGAGAGGCCTTACGTTACTTCTTTCTTTCCCCTTTCCCTTCTCTCTCTTTTTTTCTTTTTTCTTTTTATTAAACTAGAATGAGAGATGTAAAACAAAAAAGGAGCTGTAATAACAGAAAGAAAAATAATGTAATAATCAAAATAATAAGCCCAAATAAACAAATAAATAAATAAAACAAAACTAAAATAAAATATATATAAAAAAATAAATAGATAATTATTTTTGTCAAACCAAAACATATTTTTTTTCTTTTCTTTTCTTAATTATTTATTTATTTATTCTTCTCAATTGAACTTTAATTAATTAATTAATTATTTTATTTTATCATTGTTATCCGGACGAAATTGGGTGTTGAGACACATAAAGTCACTCAACCAATCCAATTTTCATGTCATAGCACAATAACAATGCCCACAATACCATACTTCCATCATAATTACTACGTCAAGAGTTCTCACTTCAATCATACTATTATTAGAATGCTTAACCACCCTTAACCTTAAGTTAATGATATGCCTTATACCACTGTTATGAACACCTCATCACAATCAATTAGGAATACTACTAATACCATATCATTCATTAAATGGTCCCGTTTGTCTCACTACCTTGTCCTAATCTATAGCTTAACAAGCCTAAGTTTATCCATCCAAGCTCTTACACATATATATTCATGAACTCCTACTTCTTATTTCATCAGTCCATTACAATAATTTCTTTGTATCATCTAACTAATCCTCCATAATTACAATTCCCCATTACTTTAAGTCATGTCAATTCCAATACATCACATTAAACCTTATTAACATTTACCACCAGTTTTCAGTTTAGGCCAATCCCTATAATATTCCCAAACCTTCAAAGTATATTGCACATGACCCAAATTAATTTCCCAACCACCACTACGCACCAAAACTCACAAAACTCACAACTCTAGTATGGCACTTGGTGGCAACTAAGGTGCGGCCAAGCGGTTCCTACTTTTCTAGGACCCCAAAATTCTCCTTGCACCTGCGAACCTTAACCAACCCCAGGTATTCTGGTTTTAATCGAAATTTCGACCCAATAGGCTACACTCACATGTTTAGATTCACGATCCATTCCTAAAGCTCCAATATACGATATTTCATTAACAATTACTACTTAATTTAGTGCAATTTTGAGAATCCCAAATCATCAACCCTACAATAACATTCATACAATTTTCCCTAATTAATATCCAATTACAGTGTAATTACAACGATTCTTAATCCTCAACAATCACCGCATATACGAATTCCATTTTTCCTCGATTAAAATCGTTCCAGAACCCTAAAAACATCAAAATCGAACCAAAATTGGTTCGCGTCGCCTGGTGGGTGTTCATCACCGCCAGGCATTCAACAAAACCCAAAAAACTGGGTGCTCAGGGATGTGTCACCTGACGACACATTGCTTGTCGCTAGGCGATTCCTCGTAGGAACTTAGAAACCATCAACAAATGCATGAGTCGCCTGGCGACAGTTCATCGTCCGCTAGGCGGTTTCTGGAAATTTTCTAGAAACACAAATTTACATAGAATCATCACGGTTCAGGCTTTCAACAATCATTTAATGTATGTATAATAGCACGAATTAGAATAACGGAGTCCAAGTCCCCTAACCTGGATTTCTTCACTTTAAAACTGTTGATTCAAGAGTTCTTCCTTGACCAACAATGGCTTCCCTTGACAATTCCGCAACAGCCCTCAAACCTCTCTGAACGTAGTTCTTATGCTCTCAAAAACTAATTCAGATGTTTCCCAAGGTTGCCCTATGCTTTTCTCACTATGTCTTCTCTCTCTCCTTTTCTAATTTCACTTAATTAACCATAATTAAGTCAAAAACGAAAATTGCATTAAGATTGTTTTAATTGCTCAAGATGCCTTTGTGCCTGTTTTTCTAGCCTACCTTGGCAGTCTATTGTCAGCTAGGGTTTCTCTACCCTTTCACATTCGTGCCAAAAGAAATTTTGGCAAAAAAAAAATTTAGTTATTATTCACCAAGGTTCAAACCTATAACCATGCCAATGTCAAATCAACACACAACAACTTAACCAATTCATGTTTCATGATAATTTTTATAATTATAGGATTATCTTATCACTCTTCATGATCCAATATATTATTAAAATAATAATAAATTAAATAACACATAAATTACATACATAGGACTGGAACAACACAATCAAGTACGGTTCAGGCTTGAAACATCACGGTTCAGGCTTTCAACAATCAACATAGAATCATCACGGTTCAGGCTTTCAACAATCATTTAAATGTAAGTATAATAGCACGAATTAGAATAACGGAGTCCAAGTCCCCTAACCTGGATTTCTTCACTTTAAAACTGTTGATTCAAGAGTTCTTCCTTGACCAATAATGGCTTCCCTTGACAATTCTGCAACAGCCCTCAAACCTCTCTGAACGTAGTTCTTATACTCTCAAAAACTAATTCAGATGTTTCCCAAGGTTGCCCTATGCTTTTCTCACTATGTCTTCTCTCTTTCCTTTTCTAATTTCACTTAATTAACCATAATTAAGTCAAAAACGAAAATTGCATTAAGATTGTTTTAATTGCTCAAGATGCCTTTGTGCCTGTTTTTCTAGCCTACCTTGGCAGTCTAATGTCAACTAGGGTTTCTCTACCCTTTCACATTCGTGCCAAAAGAAATTTTGGCAAAAAGAAAATTTAGTTATTATTCACCAAGGTTCAAACCTATAACCATGCCAATGTCAAATCAACACACAACCACTTAACCAATTCATGTTTCATGATAATTTTTATAATTATAAGATTATCTTATCACTCTTCATGATCCAATATATTATTAAAATAATAATAAATTAAATAACACATAAATTACATACATAGGACTTGAACAACACAATCAAGTACTCTCAACCACTTAAGCTAGTACTTTTCCACGTCATATCAATCAATAATTAATGCCTTAAAGGCTCCCACTACCTGCATTTATTAATTAATTAAATTTCACAGGTCTTACACATCCACCAAGAAAGTTGAATTTGTGGTATGCTTTGAGGCCACAATTTAGGCTAATTGGTTGTAGAACTTTATTTTGGGACTTGGAGTAGTCGATAGTATTGCCAAGCCGCTGAAAATTTATTGTGATAATTTCGCAACAATCTTCTTTTCTAAGAACGACAAGTATTCAAAAGATACTAATCATATGAAATTGAAATACTTTGTTGTTATGTGACATTCAAAGTTCTTTAATATATAAGTGTATGAAATTTGTGTTTTCTTCTTTATGTATATGTATATGTATGCAAACTATGATGAAGAAAAAAAATGTTATTATTATTGAAAATGACATTATGTTTGAACTTATTATGAACTTCTCATTGTAAAGCCATATTTAGGAGAAAAGAATAATACAATTGTACATGGAAGTGAACATGTCGATTGAATGACGTGGAACTACCATGACTCTTGTTATTTCTATATCTTTAATTATAAATAATGATGGAACAAATTTATGTAAGGTCCTTTAATGCACATTATGTTTTATGTATTAAATCACATAATGTTATGACATCATATGAGTCAAATGGGAGAATGTTTGAATTAATTGATGAATTAATTTTATTATGTGACTCATTTGAAATATTAGGATGGACTTAAATGTGATTTAATAAAATATAAGGACTTGTTGGTTATTATGAAAAGTTATAACAAATTAAAGATAAAATAAAAATTACGATAACCAACTTGATGGACGTTAGTTAATGAAAGGGATTAAGGTTCTATCTTTGGTCATAAGGTTCTTTCATAGTAAACCATCTAGAAAGTGTTAGAGGAGAAAAACAAATAAAAAGATAGATTATGGAAAGGAGATTGAAGAACACATTAATGTAGATCTCTCAAGGATCAATTCTAGTATCCTATTTTGATTATATTGTGAGAATTGTAAATCTTAAGGTCCTAGAGTAGTTTTCTTTGTATGAATGAAGAACATAAACTACACATTAACTTACATGTTATTATTGAATCTTTATCATGATTATTTTAATCTTGCACAACCTAAAAGATGGTCTTTTATCTAATTTGAAATTTTACCTAACACTATTTCTTATGATTTTGTCGGTGTTTTTTTTATAGAATTATTTTTCCATGGTATTTTATATAATATTTAATATATATTTAATTATTATTTGCTTGATCACAACTGAACCAATCAACATGAGCTTTTGTCTTCCTTAAGTAATGGATTATGTTTTGTTTCTAGAGAGTGTTGACAATGAAATTATCTTGTAGGAACTTAAGATGAAGAAGCAAACTCCTAAGGAGGTTAGTTATAATTATCATATTTTCTTAATTATATTTTAGTGTGTAACTTTTAAGCAACCACACTTTTTGTAACATCCTAGCCGAAAATTACTTATTAAAAGTAAATAAGAAATTAATTTATAAAACATCATATTTATTATCGCAATTTCCCAAAAACGCGGGAAAATTAAAACTTCAAATGTCGCATAAGTAATAAGTAAAACCACAATATTCAATTATTACAAAACCAATTCCTCCAATATAAAAGTTACAAAAGAAAAGTCCATAATGAAATCTAAGAAACTGTCCCATAGTGATCCCCACTCCGTCTCTATGCATCTGCATGCTCATCTGCATCAACATCTGCTCCCATGTAACGAGTTACATGATCATCTCCAAACACACACAAATAGGGTGAGCTCATTTAAATAAATGAAACACATATCACAATAAATATAAATTACATCATCTTCATATCATAACCTGGGTTAGTATAATCCTTCCCTTTTTCCTTAGATCTCCACTTCCAAAACTTGTATTAGGCGTCTATCATTTCTATACCATTTAGGTGAGATCAATGATCGATCTTTGCTGCACGAGTGTCTACTCGCCCCTCTGACTACAGGCCACCACCTGATAGTCCACATGTGGGAATAACTTTGCCACAGGATCTCACTGTAACACCAAGTGGAGCTCCCCAAAACAAACATAAGTTTGTAGTTGTTCCCAGACTACCAAACCTCTATCAGAATACACTAAAGAGAGCAATCACCCGAAACCTCGTCGTACGAGCCATAACTCACACACTCCACTAGACTTCCTAAACCACCAGGCTACAACCTAGAGTGGTCACGTGTTACCCCAATACGAGTTGCACTCGTAATTGGGTCCCCAGCCAAAGCCTCGCATCATGAACATCACCTAAAGTTGTGTAGAAACCCTTTCTCACGCACCATCACTGGACCAAAATCGCCTGGCGTGCATCTCACGTCGTTAGGCGGAATCTAGTTTCAGACCGCCTGGCGGGCATCACACACCGCTAGGCACCAAGTGCCAGCAGAATCCTCACTGCACTGTCACCGCCTGGCGGACACCTCCCTATCGCCATGCGCCTCCGTTGATAGTGGCCACTGCCACTATTTTTGGACCATACCGCCTGGCGGCGCACCCCGCGCTGCCAGGCGCCATACCAATAGCGCATTGCTACAGGTTGGCATTTTTCTCAGGTCTTAAGAGACCCCAAACATACCATACATCATTCTCATACCAATCATAGTATTTCAGACATAATAATATAACCAAACTCAACATATACCAATAACTCATGCCCAATTCACATATACACAATTAAATCATACCAATTTGATTATCATCATGCACATTTACTCTTCATCAATTACTACTATAACCTGCCACATACACTCAATGTATTCCAAGTATTATAATCTTACAATCTAAAATTCATATAACTCATGTCACCACAGTTTGGACATTATTGCTCATGCAATCTATTTAATCATGCTCCAAGCACAATCACACTGCCAAGTATTCACAGTTTCACCATTTCAAACCCACTTTTCCATAACTAAATAATTTTCTACTATTCACTCATCATCTTATACATGAGTAATTCTCAATCATTTAACCCAACCATACATATCACATAATTACAGTTTTCTAATAACTGAGGTTCATATCAGCATACAAATTATTTAGCTTACACATAGATCTCGATCATACCTTCTCATTCATTTTCATATTATGTCCCACACAACACACAATCACTCACAATACAAACTGAATTCACACTCTAGCTGAACCGAGGCGTTGCCTAGCAGTAGCTATTGGGCCGCCAGGCGGCTCACAAACTTCTGGATTCAGTCCAGATTCTTCCTGCAACGATGTGAGCCCTAACTTCCCCAATTACAACTCTTCTACGTGTTTTGACACATTATCATTAGCAAACAAGTTGTTCAATTCAATATTAACTCCCATTTCATTCTTGATATTCCACAGAGTACCAATCAACATATATGATACATATTATCTCATCTCTCATTCCAGCGTGGCCTCTCATACCCAATCAAACAAAGATTCATGCAATTTTCGCAACTACACAATTATAAATAATAATTCATCAAGCCAATGATTCACGCACAATAGAAATTCAATCCCAGCATCATCACACCACGAAAACATTAACAAATAGAGAAAACTGGACAACCCAATTCGTGCTGCCTGGCGGGTCTCCTTCAGTCGCCAGGCGGTTCATAGTGAAAACCCAGAATTTAGGTTTCTGGAGCATGCATCGCCTAGCGGGTCATTCAACGCTGCTAGGCAGTTCTAGGAGATTTCCAAAAATGCGACGAAATTAAGAAAAATTGACATACTTTGCATTTCCAATTCTCAAGCACATTACGACAATAGACAATCACGATTAAATCAAGATAAGGAACTCTCCTAACATGGATTCCTTGCTTAATTTGATAAATTCTCTAGCCTTCGTTGCTCTTCTTCCAATTCCACTCTTCCTATCACACCCAACTTAGTTTTCAGTCTGAATTTTCCTCTCCTCACAACACCTACCAATGGCAGACTCCCCAGCCCCTTCTCTCTTCTTATTTGGTCTCTTTAGTCACACCTTAATCAGGGTTAATGACCATAAAACGAAAAACTAAGTATTTAGTGAGCTTAATGATCATTCAATGGATGGTTTGAGATACTTTTCCAGCCATCCTAGCTGCTCGGCTAGGGTTTGTGTGACCCTTCATGTTCATGCCAAAGTAAATTTTAACAAAAAGAAAATTATTTTGTTCAAGCTAAGGTTTGAACCCATCACCACACAATTATAATTCAAGTGCAGAACCATTTCAACTAAGTCATCTTTCATGCCAATATTTATGTATATAAAACTATCTACGTACTCATCACGCCCTAAACACTTCATCAGAAAATAATAAAATTAAATATCACACAATTGGCATTCATTGGACTCAAACCCAAGTCCTCTCACACAATCAAGTACTCTCAAGCACTTAAGCTAGTACTTTTCCATGTCATGAAAGTTAGTATTTAATACCATAAAGACTTCTCTTACCCGCATTTATTAAATAATTATTTATTTAATTATTTAAATTTAGTGGGTCTTACACTTTTCCTTCCTTTTTTCATGTTTCAGTGGTGTGATATATGGTTCATCAAGTTTCTTATGGTTTCCATTTCAACATAGTTGTCGTAAGTAAGCATAGATAATTACATTTTACTTTTAAATTGATTATTTTTTGTATTATGTGCAGTGTTAGTACTATAGTGGCACAAACTATGTATTACACAACTTTTTTCATAACATATTTATGACAATTTGGACTAGTTCTTTTGCTTGCTAGAGTTTAGTTCTATCTTATATTCGCTTATTGTATTCTCTGATCCTGACAGGTAACCAGGGAGGGAAGATTTTTATTAGGGATTGTAGTCAAGTCCTTTTGTACTTATTATGAGTAGGGATGTCAACGGGGCGGGTAGGGTACGGGTAGTAGCTCCCTAGTACCCTACCCGCTGGATAAATATTTACCCCGTATTCGTACCCATATCCGTCGGGTATCCGTTATGCGGGTACCCGCCTATTTTTTTCATATTCGCGGGTATCCACGGGTACCTGCAGGTATTTGCAAAATTATTTAAAAAATAAATATTTAATCATAAATTCAAATAAAATAAAATAAGATAAAATACATTACTGTCACAAATTTTAAATAAAGTTCAAAAAAACTCCAGTTGATATATGTCCAAATAATTGTAAAAGTAAATATAAAATGACGTTCAACCCAACGGAAATTCTTTAATTAGTGCTTTGATCAACAAATCTACTTTCTCTAATTGATTCCCGAAAAATAAACAAAATAAACAAATAATAAACCTCAATTGTCACGTGCCAAACATTCTTATTTTGATTCCATCATTTGACAACAAGCATACCATAAACGTCATTGTCTATATAAGGTTTGATGTATGTGTCCAATTTCAAAGAAAGGAAAGAGAAGAATGTCAAGGGGTGTAAGTTTAGCGGGTACGGGTATCCACGGGTACGAATACTATGATACCCGTACCCGCCCCCGTTAACATGCGGGTATAAAAAATATTCGTACTCGCGGGTAATGGGTATCCATTTTTAATATTTGTTTTCTACCCGTTGCGGGTTTTATCCGCGAATATCCACGAGTACGGATTTTTTTGACATCCCTAATTATGAGGTTTAGTTATTTGTTAATACTATTTCAGTGTATTTTCATTTTATGAGAATTTTAAGCTGAGTCACCTTGTTCAGGTTGTCACATCTTCAATCAAAATCTCCAATTAGGCAGATTGCTACATCCTTTGATGGAAGGTATTTCTTCATACATTGTTGTTGTTGCTTATAATTTTGTTGCAATGTTATCTTTTGCTTTTAAACTCTAGTCCTTTCTTATATTTGTTGTAGCACTACATTGAGTTGCTATGAGGATGAGACAATATGACGCTAAAATGATGTTACAAACTCCTCAACCTAACCTATCTTTGCTTATCTAATATGATGCACCAAGATCTATTGTACAAGAGGACGAATGTGCGAATTGTGTTTGTGTTTCCTTCAATTGATTTTAGAATATTTAAGAGAACAAATTTGCAAAAAATTGATCATTGTTGCAATCCTCGTATAAGTAAGGGGATTTGTGGATAATTAGTGTTCATGTTTTGTTATTTTACTAAAGTGTCCCTTTGCTTTTTGTTTTAATTTTTAGAGTTTGAATTTGTCTCAGGCAAAAATGACCATGGATTGTATCTAGGAAGGGAGAGAATTGAGTATGAGAAGATCAAACCGGTTTTGGAAAGTTTCTTTATGGGAGAAAATGAAGTTTCATGAAGGAGAAAACAAGAGGAGAATCAATTCCGGTAAAGAAGAAACTGATTTTGGCTTCGATCTGCCCAAAGAACCGAGTATATGGATTTACCTTGCTTGATAACTAATTACATGGCATAAGAACTGATTCTAGTTGCTTGGGTTCTTACACACTAGTTTAGGAGAGAACTGATTCTAAGTTCATTGAATCGATTTTTGTGGTTACATATCAATGAAAATCCATTTTGTTCTACACATTCATTTTGTTTTGCTTTTACTTTTGATAATTAATAATAATAATAATAATAATCCACGTTTATTTTCCCATTTTACCCTTTAAATAAAAAGTTTTTCAAACTAAAATAATTATTTTATTAATTATACCCTTTAAATGATTTTTTTCTTAAAATTTAACCATTTTTTTATTTAACCGTTTATTTTAATTAAAAAATCACATACAAAATAAATAATTTTTTTTACAATAAAATTATAAAAATTATTTATATTCAGTTTTATATTATAATAATGACAATAATAATAATTTTATTAGTTTTTGTTATTATAAAGGAAAGTGAACACATATTAACGCATATGTTTTCACTAATAATAATATATTATTTTTAACCATAAGAATAAAATTGTAATCTTACATTCGAATCTTTTAAAATATTTTTTTATTTATTACATTGGTTAAATCATTCACAAATATTACAAGAATTTTTTTAAATAATGATTAAAAATAATTAGTTAGTATAGTGACTAATTTAAATATCAATTAACTAAAAATTATTAGTATTTAAAATAGTGTCTATTATTAATAAAAAATTATAATTGATTTTTAAATTGATAACTAAAATAAGTTTGATTATACATTGATATCTAAATTAGTCACTAATATTAACTACCAAAATTTTGACTACCAAAAAAATTAGTCTCTAAATTAGGAAATTGATCACTAAATTGATCTCTAAATATATTTTTTATACTAAAATTGATTATTATTTAAGATTTTTCTTATAATAAAGTTGTTATAAGCTTTGCCTTCCAAATAAATCAATTAAAAGAAACAATAGAAAATTTATTGTGAAATCCTTCCAAATCAATTCATTCACTCTCCCGTAAATTCATCTCCATTAAGAAAGTTAACTACTTAATAAAGATATTTATTTTTCCTTTAAGTGGATAATTAAATAAATATTAAATTTGAATTTTTAAAACGTGAATATTCAATTTAACTCAATAGGTTCTTAAACTAGTTTTTCATGTGAATTGAATTTTTAAAAAGTTTCTTACATGTTCTAATAAATATAAATAAATATTTGTATATATGTACTAGAATATTTGCATTTAGGTCCTTCAATTGATTTATTTTAAATGACTATTAATATAAACTAAGTGTTTGCCACTTTTTATTTCTCCCTCACTTCTAAGATTGTTTAATTTAAGAACATAAAGCTGAAAAAAAAACTTCAAAACGAATTTTATGATATGAAATATTTGCGTAAGTTATTTTAATTATCTGTGATTGTTTACAACAGTTTTTTTGCCTATGATTCTGGATATGATTTTTTGGGTTGTGAAAAAGTGGTGTAGGTAGTTTTGTAAAGATGTGGTTTGATCTCAATTAGGTTTCTATTGGAGTGGGTGTGAAAGAAGTGTAAGTAGGATGTAAATGAGACGGGTAGAATGTAACTGTAATTTACCTGCTGAATAAATATTCGTCTCGTATCTGTATTTATATATCCGTGCATGTATCCATTATGCGGGTAGCCATATATTTTTTTAATATTCATGGATACCCGCGAATATTTACAAAAGAAAAAAAAATTAATATCTAGCAATATATTTTAATCATAAACTCAAACAAAAATACAATGCATAATATTTATAAATTTCAAACTACTTGCGGGTATTTACAAAAGAAAAATTTAATATCTAACAATATATTTTAATCATAAATTCAAATAAAAATACAATGCATAATATTTATAAATTTCAAACTATTTGCGGGTATTTACAAAAGAAAAATTTAATATCTAACAATATATTTTAATCATAAATTCAAACAAAAATACAATGCATAATATTTATAATTTCAAACTACCCGCGGGTATTTACAAAAGAAAAATTTAATATCTAACAATATATTCAAAAATACAATGTATAATGTTTATAAATTTCAAACAAAGTGCAAATAACTCATTTAAATAATGTTGAATGACAGTTTACAAAGGAATTGAAGATTTGTTAAACCAACTGATAAAAAAATAACCCATTTAATTTTAATGTGTTAATGTTTTAATCATGTTTTTTTTAATTTAAATTAAAATATAGCGGGTATGAGTATCTACGGGTACAAATATTATGATACATGTATATGTCTCATTAACATCTAGGTATAAAAAATATTCATACCCATTACCTACGAGTATCCATTTATAATGTACATTTTCTACCCGTTACAGGTTTTATCAACATATATCTCCAAGATTTTTTTACAACCCTAAAAAGGTATACGTTGTTCAATAATATATTATGCTTAATAGATTTGGTTTTTTCAGCATTAGAAAGTTTATATAATGTGATACTTAACTTTTTTAATTCAATATCTATTTTATTTAAAAAGAATTAATGTAATTTGTTTTTCTTTTTAAATCAGTGTTGACATCATTTATAACTCATTATGAACTTCTTCATTCCTTCATTCTTTCCATTCCTATTCACGAGTTAAGAATAAATGAAATAGAGATATCACAGTAAATAAATCTTCAGAGAGACCAAAAACTTATTAAATTAATATATTATTAATGATTTATAAACCATGTACTATGTGTAAATTATTGTTTTATGGACGATTGATTTAAATTTTTGAGTGTTTAAAATAAAATAAAAAATGAATCGTAAATACATGAATATAAATGGTGAATCATTTAAAAAATCATTTATATGTATTTACCTTATCTATGTAAGATGTCTAAAAACTTATTAAATTAATATATTATTATTGATTTATAAACTATGTACTATGTGTAAATTATTGTTTTATGGAAGATTGATTTAAATTTCTTTGAGTGTCTGAAATAAAATTAAGAATGAATTGTATTCTTTGCATACAAGAAAAACTCGAATACAAATGGGTGAATTATTTAAAAAAAATATTTATATGTATTTATCTTATTTATGTAAGATATCTCAAATAATATTTAATTAAAACAAATAAATTTTTAACAACTAAATTTTAATAATATTTTTTAATAACTTGAGGTAACATTGTTTTTTATATTTTAAAATTATTTAAAAAATACAACTCATGTTAAAAAATAAAAAACGGTCAAAATTTAATTAACAAATTATCACTGTCATGTACCTAATAAATAATGTGAATTTTTGTAAAAGTATTACCTCATAATAAAAAAAGTAAAAATCCATTTAAATAAAATCATTCAAAAATTTAAAATTATTTAAAAACCTTTTTAGGGATTAAATTGGTATTTACTAAATAATAGTTCAAGATCAAATCAAATGTATAATAAATCATTTCCTCATGGAATCCGGGAACATTCGTGCTCTGGGCATATAGTCTCTGTTCTATCGCCGATTGTTTCGATTTTTCACACTTTCCTTCCTGAACATCAAGCTCAAGTTACTAACGTCATTTATTCCTCTTATTATTATTATTATTATTTTTTTTTAATTTTTTAGGTTTTAAGTTTTTTCTCCTTTCACGGTTTTGATAATTTGCTTCACTTCTAGGGTTTTTGGCGGGACTCATTGTCATTGAAACAGCATGCCTCGGTACATAGAAAATTGTGGATTCCTTTATTTTTCAGTTTTCATGAATCTGCGGTATTCATTTTTTTTCATGATCGATTTTGCATTGCAGGTATTACTGTGACTACTGCGACACCTATTTGACCCACGATTCTGTAAGTTGTTTACCTCATCAATTGTGTTTCCCCCTTTACTCTGAGTTAGTTTAGTCTAGTGAATTTGTTGCATTTAGTTTTGTACCTGCAAACTGCATTTCAAAATAGTTTATTGTTTCTGGCTAGAAAGATTCTCTACCTTGCAATAATAAGATGCAGCTGCAAGAATGTGCAGTGTTTCCTATGTCGTGTGGGATTCTCAGGTGTAGTGACCTCTTTATTATGGCTAAGGTTTTGTGCATGAAACCCCCTGCATCCTCATTTTTTTTTACTCAAATAATAGAGGGATGAAGTATAATTTGGGATGCAAAACAAACTCACAGGTAGAAATTTGAAGGATTTTGTAAGATGTGTCATGATTTTAAGAAGGGTGTGGATTTGTGATTATCTGATCTTGGGTGAAAAATAATTTTTTTATTGGTATTTTTTGAGTGTAAGAGGGTTTATGATGATTTAGTATGAGAATTTGTTGTTTTTTTATTTAGAAATGATGATTTTAATGTTTTAGGTGAAGGAAAACTGATGAAAGGATTTTGTTGTGGCAATTAATAGAATTGGGGGATTAACTTTGATGTTTTTGGGGGACCAAATTGCACATTAATTACGGTAGAGGAACTAAAGATGTGCTTTATCCATTAGTGTTTCATGAAGGTTTGTTAGCCACATTGTTTATGTCCTATTGCAGCCATCTGTTAGAAAGCAGCACAATGCGGGTTACAAACACAAGGTACCATGAAATTTCTGACTTCTTGGAATAAATGTACTACAATGTACACCATACTCATGGCGTTTAGTATCTGATCATATCTTCAGGCAAATGTGAGAACCTACTACCAGCAATTTGAAGAACAACAAACACAGAGTTTAATTGATCAGAGGATCAAAGAACATCTTGGGCAAGCTGCAGCATTTCAGCAGGTT
>Ga0209389_1002285_pt1 | contig 14538 bp, 7 predicted proteins | sample CowpearedBW_FD_187526 | JGI IMG/M metagenome (GOLD analysis project Ga0209389, IMG submission 187526) | Root nodule microbial communities of legume samples collected from California, USA - Cow pea red BW (SPAdes) (version 2) | ecosystem: Host-associated > Plants > Roots > Nodule | place: USA...
GCAATATGTCACCTAAAACATCCACAAAATCAACATGAAAGTTCACACAAAAAGTTAGTGGTAGTGATCCTTTGTACACACTTTTTCTTTTTTACTTTTGGTATTTTTTATCTTCTTTTTTTTTGTTCCTTTTGTCTCTTCTATTTTCTTTTGTTTTTAGCACACATAAGCACCACTACACACCACAAATCTGATTTGAAAAATTGTTTTGGAAGCTCAAAAGTTCAAGAAGCACAAAATAAAAGAAAACATAATAGAATCAAAATAGAGCATGAAACTCAAACAAACATAAGAGAAACTTAACTCTAAGAACGTGCCTATGATCTAATGACAAGTATGAACTCAAATATGCAAAGTAAAAACACTCAAATGGATGTAAATAGTATAGTTTCAAAATCCAAGTTGACCATTTTTTTTTGTGATTTTTGGAAAGCTCAAACTAGGAGAAAATGACATAAAAATGACTACACATGACTCTAGAGAACATGGATGGATTTAAAAATAAACATGACTCAACAAACACTATATGACCAAATGGTAACATGAAACAAGACTCAACAAACATAAAAGCACACAAACACGACAAAATTTGGAAGTTTAAGCACAAAAGTTGAATGGTTCAAGATTGAGTAGAAAATAGAACCATGAAAAATGCTAATCATATATTTTGGCAACTCTGACCTTTGCTGACTATCTTGCTCATAACTTTATCCATAATACTCTAAATGCATTGCTTCTTTTTTTGTTGGAAACTAATTTAAAAGGGCCTTCATTTGATTATAAGACTTTATTTTTTGGACCTCTAAGTTAGATGCAATTTAATTTTGAAAATGATAAACATTATTGACAACACTATTTTGTGTGTAAGGGACTTTGATTTGGACTATTCCAAGATAACTACAACAAGACAAGGTTAGGAAAATACAAACACAAACACAATAACCTAAGCTTCGAATACCAAATTATGGAGGAACGCCTTCCAAGCTATACGACTCAAGCCAAGATTGAGACTTCCAAGGAAGATGGTGGTGCGAAAGCTATAGAAAATGGTGGTGTGTGTCTCAATTTTATGGTGTTTGGGGTGGTGAAATGGTGGCTTCTCCTCCAAGCTATATAACTCTAGCAAGGGGGAGGCTATGGTGGTGTTTAGTGTATTTTCAAGAGAGTTTGGGTGAACTCAAGAGGAGGATGGCTAGAGGAGAACACATGGGATGCTCTATCCTTTTGGCAGCATAACATTACTCAATTCATAGGTAAAAATACATGGGGAAAGACATCTCTATTGATAGAGTAAGGTGTCTCCAAAGTAGACCAAAAACCCTAAAAATGATACCTTGCACCAAATCCTAAAAATCTCATCCTGGTGAAGGAGAGCATGACATACGGCACTCTAACTTTTAAAAAAACTCTCTACTCCTAGAGTGTCATGTGGAAAGTCATTTTAGCTAAAGTTTCACTAGGAAAGTGACACATGGCCACTACCTTTGTAAGAAACTCTACACTAAGAGCTTTGCATGTGGCCACCATTCTCTCCACCAAGCTAGGGTTACAAAATTAATAACCTAAGATTAAATTAAGCTTGCCACAAACATTCCCTTACAACTTAAGCAAGATTGTTTGAAAACCCTATGCTACGTGGCCCTTAATAAAAGGCCTAAAAGAAATCCTACACTGCATGACCCTTAATACAAGTTCTAAATATTCTGAGTCTATTATATATACTCCAAAATGGCCTAATAGATAGACTTTTGCTTCATCTTGCATAAATGACTCCAACTCTTCTTAAAAGTGTTTGGCCATGGCCAGGGGGTATGTTATCAATTCCTAAAGTTGAAATCGAAATGAAGGATTGTTGATGGCCAAATTGAGGGTCCAAATTTTCCATCAAGTATACTCGGTCTGTTGTAGTGTAACAAGGTTGTATCCAGAAGGATTTGGTAACCAGATCAATAGTCTATAATTTGACTCAAAGTTTGGCAATGGAACAATGACACTATTTTTGGTTTTGGTATTGTTAAAGACAAATAAAACTATATTTGAGAGAAATGATGCTCATTAAAACATTGGTATTGAACTTGGCCTCCTAACTTCACTGTATTACCCTTGAGTATCTATATATCATGTTCTTTATTTCTAGTGTTCATGGAAGTATGCTTAACTTGTAGATCAAACCACATGTCTGTGAGAGAGAACTTATTGGTGTTAGAAGCAGGATTTCCCAATCCAGGTGGAGGAACCCTTACTTTGAGAACAAGACTCTTTAAACCAATTGATCATGCAACATGTCTTGTATATGCCAAGGGTCAGGAAACTTGATTGGATCTAAACATTAGACCAAATATCTCTACATCTAGTGTTGATGAGGTATGATGATTGGCCAAATCACCATAGAGTGCAACACAAATAATGTAACCAACACATAAAAATAAAAACACAATACATATATAATAAGATGTAATATAGAGAGAGTTTAGAAGTTACATTCAATCCAACTAGGGAGAAATTAGTTGCTCATGATGATGTATACAAGATGAACATGGAAAAGCTTTCTTCCTTGCATAGCTTTTACAAGATATTTACTATGAACTATACTAATATAAGTGTTTCTCTCAAATGATTTTCTGTTTAAGTGTAGAATTGCATCCTCCCAAGTGGTCAAAGTGTTTGCTCTCTTAGCATCCTTTACAATTGCCCACTTGGCTTTATATTTTCATTCCTAACAGCTATGTACACATGATTGGTAAAGATCACTAAGGTATTTTGGGCTTGTAATGTGGCTGGACTACCAAAGATCTTTGTTTTTCAAGATAAGCAAGACTTGTTGCTAAAAAGGAAAAACAACAATGTCCAAGTGCCATGAGTCCAAACTTGTTCCAACCATCTTTTCTTTTATTTTTCTTCTTCTACAACCCAATTTCTTTTCTTTTCATTCCTTTTGGGTACACCTCTAATTACTTCCTTTGCTTTATTATTTTCATATTTAGAGTGTCCCAATTCAGTTTTCTTTTGGCTGCAGTTTTCATTTTCTTTTGCATTCTTGGGTATGCTTTCAGCATACCCTAACTTTATTCATTTATCCATAATCATATCTCATCATTCCTTTCATGGCACACACACATTCATTGTATCATTCTGATCAGTAAGAAGGGTTTTATTTCCCTATATTTTAGGCTCATATGTGTGTTTAAGGTCAAGGTTCAAAAAGGGTATTTTTCATTCAAAAATTATGTAGGGTGGCTGTTTTGCCCTAGTTTAAATATAATTTTCAATAAGAAACTTTGCCTTGATCCTTTCTAAGCCAATTATGCTTAATAACTATCAGAAAGTTGACATAAAACTCATGGATCAATCACTCAGGAGCTTTCTCTCATTTTTTTCATAAATTGTTTTGCTCACTCTTCTCATAAGGTTAGATACACTTCCATGTGTTAATCTTTAACAAAGAACTATCTTAAATTGCATCAGTTTCTTGCTAAATAATACTAGCTATGAATCAAATTTAGGGGTAAAGTGGTGAACCATGCGAAAGCATATTTTGTCAAAGAGCAAGGAAAATATTCTTTAAATTTTCACTCATAGATAAATCACCGCACTTAATTTCATACCTAGAAACATGTTCCATAATCTATTCGCATATCTCATTAACAAATCTAAAAAATTTAGGTATTTTATACCCCCTTGGTAACTCAGTTTTGAGAATACACTCTAGGATATGGATATAAAATAATGTTAATTATAGATTTTAAGATTCATACCCTAGTTAACTCTGGATAACCATATTGGTGTCTCATATGGTTATTTTTTATTGTAATTTTAACCAAAGTCATCTCTCATATAATCAACATTCCTCCTTTCATTAAGTCTCAAATTATTTAACAAATGATCAGCATTCTGACTTCGCCTAATGTTGTATTCTTGACCCTAACCAAGGATGGAGGCACATTCTTAGGAAAACTAAGCTTGTTTAGAAAGGGAGTTCCATAATCCTTTATTCCTTTCATTGTTTTTCATTATGTTTGAATTTCCCTAAGTTGACTTGGTTGACTCAAACTTAGTTGACTTGTTGACCCTTAACTAGGTTTGACTTGTTAACTTAATGCAACATGCTAATCCATGTTTATGTGTTTTGTAGGTATAATTAGGCTAATAAGACTTAGATAACATGGCATAATCCTAGGTGTATAGTGGAGATGACAGGGAGCTTAGGTGGAGGAGAGAGGAAACCAAAAAGTAAAAGCATAAAGCAAATGTACCTTTGTACCTTTGGCCTCCTTTATTTTTACCACATGTTGGCCACTTTTTGGAGACATATGAGACACATTCCTTGGCCTCCTTTAATCTTGACCCCAAGAATCACTCTTGGTTTTCCCACCATCCTTTAGTTTGTGCCACTCCTAGAAGATGCTTCTAGAAACTAAAGTTTTGTAATTTCTAAACACCTTTTTATACTTTTTTTATTGCTCAGAAGCCCCTAAAACTCTCTATTTAAGGGGTGCTCCTAGACAAGTACAAAAGCTTATCAATTTGAGTAAATTTTTTATATTTCTTCAACCATTTCTATGAACTCACCTCCAAGGAGTAGAGTTCTGTTATATGGCCTTATCTTGATCTATCAAGTGGTGGCATTCAACACTCATATCTAGGAAAGAGTTGGACTTTTGGTGCTCACCTAAGAGTGGCGTGCTCCATTTGCTCCATTTTCATCTTTTATGCTTTCATTTTCTTCTTTGTTTATCTTATTCCCATTCAATTATCTTGTTATAATGCCTATCTTATGTTGTTTCTTTGATTAAACCATAACTCTCCTTCTCTAGAACCTCTAGAAGTGAACTCTCACATCTAGATAACTTACTATCTTAATGTCCAGTGGGTATTTTCACTAGGTTTTCTAAATAATTTCTAATGGAGCTCCAAGTATGGATGTGGAATGGAGAGGCTCCATGAGAGAGTGCAACACCTTGAAGATGGTCTCAAGGAAGAAGGCCCTTGTGATAATGAGGTGTTTTAGTAAAAGTAGAAGTTTAGAATAGGTTCTATCCTATAAGAAGGTGGCTAGAGGATACTAAGGAGAATCCTAGCCATGGCTCTTAATAAGGTAAATGTGAGGAGTGATCCCAACATCAAGGCATCTACCATTAATCAAGAGTAACCTTTACACAAGCATAAGAAGCTCTCATTTATAGTAGAGGAGTGATGAGTCATTATTTTCCCTTATTCCATTGCCTTTTTGTGCCCATCTTGATGGTTATGTAGTGCTTATTTGTCTTTTGTTAGTGCATTTTCCTCAATTTGGCTTCATTGACAATTATTTTGAATTTTGAGTAATTTGGCATTAATTGGTCCAATTTTTGTTTCTAATTATTTTCAAGTACTTTGCGAGGCAAATTTTAGATCTTGGATGCTAATAAAAAGGTCAAGAGAGAGTTGCCACATAATTTCCACATCATTGCCATGTCTACACCATGCGAATGAGCTTGTCTACATCATTGGGCCAACATTTTTAGCCTATAGTGGCACTTTTGTAATTCTGCTTACCAGAATGACATTTTTGTAACATGTCTACACCATCATCTTGCTTATTCTCCATTTTCACGTCCTTAAGCTTTGGTTAGTGACCCATGGAGGTGCCTTCTTCATTTTTCACGTTTTAGCACTCATTTTTAAGGTTTTTATGCATTGTTGACAGCACCGAATGTGGGTTTTATGTTTTCAACTCATTTGCTAGCTTGGGCATTTCGTTTTCTGGATTGTATTGACTTGGAGCAACACCCATGTGTGGGGTTTTCGATTTTTATATCACAAAAGCCATCTTTGTTCTGTTAAAGCTTTAGAAATCACATGTGCTCTTGAATTTGTGTTTCAATAAGACCCAAGTTAGGGTTTGATGTTCTATTTTGGTCATTTCCATTTTGAAGTGTTTAGTTGCTCCATTTTCATGGCTTGCTAAATTCGTTTATTGACTCCTTGATAAAAAATGCAATGAAGCTTTGAGGTTCTGTTGGTATTGTGAATTCTGCCATCACTTTATCTTATATTCGTGGAGTGTATGTGGTTCATCTGTTTATGCTTAATTTATAGATTGGGTGCATATGTTTAGGTTGGGTTATGTTCATGCTTAATGTGTAGCTTGGCTGTCACAAATTCATGGATGTATGCATTGCTTAATTGCGTAATGAAACTGGATTGTACCTTTCGCTTAGTGGGTTATTGTCTAGTGGATTAAGAGTAGGCAGAGGTGTTAATTTGGTGACCTATGATAAGTGAAATTGTATTTGAATCAAGGAAGTCAGTATGTTTTAATCACCGTTACGTTTTGTTTAATCTATTATAAGCATTTGAATCTGCCACCCCCCTTTGTGTTAAATTGCAATCTGGAAACCTTTGAATGAAAGGTTTGGTCATTGGGAGACGACCTTGGGTTAACTCTCGAGTATTACATTTAACTGTTCTATTTGGTCGGGTACGACCTCGATCAAGGAGCCTTCCTTAATGCAACTTAAATGATAACGGAAATGAAATATAAATGCATGCTCTCTAAGTTGCTCACAGAACCATTGGATGCAAAGAAGGAAAGGATCACATGCCAAGTGGCATCCTTCACATGTCTCATTCTTGGCACCATGTGGAAATGAGTCTTGGAGAACAATTCTCGGCCAAGTGCACAATTGCGCTTGAATTAGCCCAATTTGCAAGCTAGTCAACAAGTTCGATATCCCATTATTTAATAAAGCATGGCCTAACAATTGGCCCAAAATTAAAGTCTATACTAATGTTTTGACACACAACCTCTCATATTTTAACATCCTCCTTGGCCCATGAAAAGAGCATTTGAAGCCCATGAGAATTTTGGCCATATTAAGGGAAGCCTATTTGAATCTTTCTTAACATGCTTCTTGTTATTGGGCCTTTGATTGGGCTTGGGCCTTGAGGTGGATGTGAGCCATGGATTGGGCCTAGAGCAGATTCATCAATATCAAACACCATATTTCACAAAAAACAAAAGTGAATCGAAATCACATAAGCATTTTGGAAATTTCTACCTAGATCTTGGTGGAATTTACCAACATTATCAAGCTATTGTATAACAATTTCTTATGATTTATGTTGGTTCTCGACATTTTTTTCTCAAGGGATTGTCAAGGCATCCCCTATTTGTGCCATTTAATCCATTAACCTTTGGAAACTATCAACTGTTGTTTAAACTAAAGGATTCAAAACAATGGTTATTTGATTGGACAACACATGCATCATCTCATAAATGCTATCATCTATTTGTTGCCTCAACAATGCCAATGAAGCATTGGATATTTTAGTCGCTATACTATCAAAGTCATTGTTTCTACCTATATTATGCATCCTACTAGAACCCAACACTAGTGAGGATGTTGCATGCCCTAAGGATACCTTTCATTAGGTATATGCATGGAAAATCATGCTCCATTAAAATTTCTTCCTAGGGGTACGTGTTCTCCTCTTTCTAGGGATAACACAAATGACTTTGATGCATGAAGATTTGATGAAGATATTACATAGAGACTTGATGAGGTTATCATAGATTGATGAAGACTTGAAGAGATGGTGTGTTTATCAAGATTAATGTATGCTTAATCTAGTTAACATGTGAGGATCTTGAAGCTTGAATATTGGAGCTTAACATGAAGAGAATTTGACATAGAATAGGTGTCTTGTCTCTGGTTGTAGTCTTTTAGTTTGTTAACTGGGTTTTTAACAAGTTAATTGGTTGGCTGCTATAGTTTTGTTATTAACACATTAAATCAGCTGAATTATCAATCAATCAACTAATTTCACTTAAGTCAAGTGAAATTAACAACTTGAACAGATAAATCACACTGTAGAATATGCTAACAAACACACTATAAAGTCTATTTTTTTCAGAGAGAGCAATAACAATATTGAATTTTTAGTGCGAAATTAGTTTGAATACTTTGGAAAATTCTCTTTCTCAGAACTAAACAGATATGCAGTTGTTCGTGAGGTGTTCTTTGATTCTTGGAATGTTTTGCTTGGTGAAAAAGTCCTGAAGAAAGATGTTTGGTTGGCTGGGGAGAGCCAACACCAAGGTTTGGTCTTTCTTAGGTTTATGGGTGTTGTCTGTTGTGATTCCAGATCTGTAAGTGGAAAGTCTTCTATGTTGTTGTTTAGATTATTGTGGGATTCAAGGGTCTTGGTGTAGTCTTGTGTTCTCAAAAGTATAATCTTGTTGGATTTTGTAAAATTTTGAAATAGTGCAAAGTCAGGCTAAGGTTGCCTTGACAAGTTGGATGTAGCTCAGATTTGAGTGAACTAGTATAAAATTTTATATGTATTTGTTTGATCTTCTTTTCCTTGCTTGTTCGTTATTCAAAAAAATTTTAAGAAAAATGTTTTAAACAACTTTTTATAGTATTTTGATATTTTGATATAATATGGAGTTGTAACCTTGTTGTACTACTTAATTGCACTACCAGATTCTAAGTTTATAATTAATTATGTTTTTAGCATAATTTTTTTAGTTTTTTAGTTTGTTGAATTGTTGTTTTAATCTGTTGAATCATAAAGGTCTATATGTTTGACTCTCTATTAAATGAAATCAATTTATTAACTGTTTCAATCGATAATCGATTGAAAATGTATGTTCCAATAGAGATTGCATGCTAATTTTTTGGTCAATCTAATTCAAAGTAAAGGCTTTTTATAAATTTGAATTGCACCTTTGTTTCGATAACAACAAATTCAACCCTCCTTCTTAGCTAAGAAAGTCCTTCAAATCTTACAATAAGTAGTCATAACGTTGTCGTTGTCGCAATCAAATTAATACTAATTATCTATAACAACTCCAATATTGTTTAGAAAGTAGTCAAGAAAATAGAAAGGGTAAAGTAAACCAAAGTCTTCTCCCAACGAACACAGAATTGATTTCTAACAAATTAGTTCTTATAAAAACTATACAAGGAGGATAGTCAAATAAAATTGGGAAAAATAATAGAATAAGATAAAGATGAAAATATATAAGAAAAACAATGACAAAGAAAAATAGATTGATTATACTACTTTTTCAAAATAGATCCATCATCAGTTATCTAAAGATTATTGATCAATTAATTATTGTTGTAGATTTACAAATTAACCAATGTAAAGTCTCAATTAATTTGTTGGCATTCTCACTTTTAACCAAAGTACAGTCTCAATTAAAAGTGAGAACTTTTAGATTATCCACAGTAAATTCAACCAAAGTACAATCTCAATCAAATTTTACTATGTCTAATCATATCTATTCTTTTATCTCCTCACCAAATAAAAAGCTTAATTAATAAAAGTAAAGTCTTGAGTAATTTTAATTAGAGTAATTACCATTAGCCAAAGTAAAGTCTCAATTATTGGTAAAAACTCATTTAATCACATGAAAGTTTCTAAATAAAATTAAAGTAAAGTCTCAATTGAATTTAAAAACCCATCAACTCATATGATTAGCATGCATGTAGATTTGAATTCATTACTTTCTATTTGATTAATTAATCTCAAAAATAATTCAATGAACAAACCAACTATTGCATTGTAACCTTAGAATCCATAATGAAATTATAGTGGAGCCAACTCGAGAAGCTTAGCCCTCCATGGAATACAAAAATAAAATAAAAATAGAAGAAAAGAGAGGAGAGAGAACGAAAGTAGGCCTCATAAGGGTTCGCAAACTCCGAGGTTTCGACCTTTCAAAATTCTCAAAATATCTTTAAAATAATAATAGTCAATTTTAAAATTATTTGACAAATATAGTTGGTTGATAATATCAATATCTGATATAATTAACTAAATTAATTACTTAGAGATATATGATAAATTATCACCAACTAATATTTGCATTAATTTTCCAAATCAACCACTTGCAATCTCCCCCAATTATCTTTTATCACAAATATTTATGAATTATCAAAGCTCTTTTTCTGGAAAAAGATAGAGAAAACCACAAGGTCCAATTTTTGTTGTCCGTTCTCTCTTCTTGGCTTAACTAAACTTCTTCACTTTTTCAAGCTTTTCCTGCCTTCTTCATGCAATGTTTCGCTTGCATTTTTGTGATTTTGATAATTTTCTATTCTTGGATTTATCTTTAAGGTGTCGAAAGTTTTAATCAATTTATTTCCATACCTTTATGAGTTCAACTTAGCTGCAACTGCGCTAACACACCTCAAAATATCCAAAGAACATTTATGGAACTAAAAAGCTATTTTTAACATGTTTTTTGATCCCATGCTTAATAAAACCAATTATATGAAATCCCAATTAAATCAATCGTTTAAGAACAAAATTCAATTAAAAATCCAAAATTAAACATTAAATGAGGGCAAAAATACACACTCATTAATAATAATAAGACTACTTCTCATTAGCATCAAAGATGCATTTTTGCCAATTGTTTAACTTTCCACAATTCCCCTGCTTTATTCTTTAGTACCCAAATTTACGCTAGTCATAGGATGTCTTGTAGTTTTGGACATATTTGAACTATGTGTTTTGAAACATTGTTCTTCACACCCATTTCTCAATTTCAAACACTGCTAAATTTTGAACTAACCCTCTTGTGATACACAAGTGGTCCCATCAAGTGTGCCAATTTGTTTCTCGGGGATTTAGTTTTGATCGTTATCTTATTTTTGTTTGCAACTAAATTGACTCAACGTGAGTTCTTTTTCCACAAGCATAGCAAACACTTATTTTTCAATCTAACTAGAGTGTTTTGAGTTTAAGTGTCCATGAAGAAAATTAAATGTAAAAATCGCTAATTTTGTGAACAAGTCTCACTCAAACACTTAATCAATCCAATCTCTTTTTTACTTGGATTTCAATGAGAATCTCATTCATAACATAATTTAGAATTTTGTTTCTTTTGGTTTTTTAAATAATAATAGAAATGGGAATACAATAAAAATGGATGTAATGTAATGTAAAGATGGTAAAATCTAAAGTGGTTTGTGTGGTGGTATGAAGGGAATTACACATGTTGTAATGAAATAAAAAGAATACCGAAGTAAATTGAAAGAAATAAATTACTAAGGAAAGCAAAGAAATTTGTAACAAAAATCAATGAGAGCAGTGACTCAAATTGCAACAACCAACACTGGATTAGCCATTATTTTCCCATTTGCAACGTTTCTCAGAATGTATGTATTGTTCCATCATTTGTCACCCTTATAAAATACAAAAATAAACCTATTTATATTTTCTAACCCTCCCAAATAGCTACAAGATTTTGAATATAAAATTTAAACAAGTTACATGCCAAATCTTCTTATAACTATCCTAAGAACTACCCTTAGCAGTTTTGGAATCCACATATCTTGAGTGGTTAATACCCATTAAGTCTCTATTGCGCTTGTTATTTTATTTGTCTTCTCGAATTACTTCACCCTTTTGCTTCTGTCGTCATTGACGTCTTAATAGGGGATAAATAGCATGCTTCTAATGAGTTAGAAGCTCTCCTAACAAGTTACAAACCCATTTTATGGCATCCTTCACTTACACCATCTTTGTAAAGTATTATGTGTAGGCCCTTTGTTTCTTGATTTTTTCATAAGCTTTGGCTTTCGATCAATTGGGCGAGGCATACTTCTGTAATCCCTAAATCCCACTATCAGTATTTTAAATAAATTTTTCCTACTTCATGATGCCCTATAATAGGTCTATACTTAGTATTTTTATAAGTCCACTCTACATATTCTTGCATAGTCTATCCTTAGTATTTTTAGAGAATTCATTCTACATTTTTGTACATGTTCTACCATTTGTATTCTTAAAGAGTTTACTTTTTACATTACACACATATTAACTTTCTAAATTTTATATTATTCTTCATGTTGATTCTATTTAAAACTTAATTATAAACTTAAAAATATTTGTTAATTTTTTTCTCAATCTTTATTTTTTTTAATTTAATATATATTTACTAGCTTAAAAACCACAAAAACAAACATCAACAAACATGTGCGTACGCATGTAACGTCCCATTTAAGTAATAAAATAATTAAATGAAACCATTACACAGAATAATATGAGAAGCTGAGTCAAGAAGTATAACATCACTCCTATAGGTATCCAAGGTACTTAGAAGGCATTAATCGAGGCACACCATGATGCTAATACAAAACAAGGTAAAAGATCTAAAATATTCAAAATACAGTTCTAAAATAATGCAATACATGGGCCACAGCCCTAACAAAAGACATTACGAGCAAAGTCCAAATCCATATGACTAAGCAGTGTAATCACCATTTCCCTGTTGACCACGAGGAGTTCTCGCATCTACTCACATCAATAAATCGATGATCATCGCAAGGAGAGAAAACCACACACATAAAACATACAACAAACAAAAAGGGTAAGTTAGAGCGAAAAAGGATTTATCATACAATCATATACACTTTCACAGTCCAATATTCATACATCATCCAATCATGTTATGACCTTCCAAACAATACACTAAGACTCGAGACACGACTCATCCGGATATATATAATTAGTCGGATTCAACGGATGCTTGCACTTGTGGTGGATTTCCCTGTTCTACCGAGCTGCTCTCCCGAGCTAAGTGTTACAATGTTTCATCCCCCCACACACAAGGTTAGCCCTTAATGAATTTCAGGCCTCCTACTACTCTCACCACAAGAGTCGGTCCGCTCTATGTGAGACTAACTGACTCTTTAGAGTGTCAGGATGCAACCTTACCTTGAATCCTTACTAAATTATATAGATGGGGCACCACCATGAACTCCCCTTAACAGGGGTCATGGAATTACGTCTCGACCAACTGAGGCACCACCATGAAGTCTCACCTAGAGACTCATGGAATTACGTTCAAACCATACCAATAACATGTTTCATCCATAATATAGAATCATATCTCATACTAATACCATGCCATTTTCATTACCAACCATCTCATTTGTTTTACATGCCGAGATCACACTAACACATCAATCCAATTCATAACCACAGATATTCCATGCATATTCACAAGCCTCATAGAGTAAATCAACCAATCAAATAATCCATAACAACAAAGTGAAGAAAACAGTGTGGCCTGCAGCAGATCTCGCTCAAGCCAGAAGCCCTCGCTCTGGCGAGAGGGATGCCCTCGCTTAAGCTGTAGACTCTCGATTAGGCGAGATTGTGACAGAGGGCTTGGAAGTTTTGCGACTGCTTGCTTGGGCGAGGCCATCTCGCCTGAGCGGGATGGTCTTTCGCTCAAAACACAACTCGCTTGCCTGAGCGAGTACTCGAGCAAAACTCCTGGGCGAGGTGCTGCTACTCTCGCTTAGGCGAGATGAGCTCGCTTGGGCGAAAATAACAGCTTACGTCCCCTATTTCACGTGACAATAGCAGCACACCAACTCCAAACATTTTTCCATTCAGTTTTATCCAAACCCAAACATCATCCAGGCATATAAATCACTAAATAGAGGTAAAATAGTCAACATATGATCAAAATATGAAAACCCTAGCTTCCCTTACCTGGAAAGAGCTAGCAAACTACTTCGACACCAAAGTTCACAACCACAGCAGCTCCAAGAGCAAGTTTAAGAGCTGGAAACAACGGCATAGAAGAAAGATTGGGTTTACTAATGTAAACCCCAACATAACCACGAAAAACAACTTAACAGGGAAGAGTATGGTTCAAGAACTAACTTACTTGAAAGAGAACGAAGTTGAACTAGCTTGAATGTGACGGAGGGACAAACCCTAGCAGAGGTTCGCAGCAGCTTAAGAAAGGAGTAAGGGAGATCTGTTTTTCTGAAATGAGACGGATGAGTGGGGTTAGGGCAGATTAGGGAGTTTGGCTCCCTATGGGCCAGCCCTAGGCCCAACAAGTTTGGGTCAGCCCCTTTAATTAAGGCAAAATAAAATTAGAAAAATAAAGTAGGCTTTACAACGCACAAGTTTAAATGTAGTGCTAAAAACAAAATATGCTAATATTAAAATTATAAACAATTCAAATATCAAAATAACATAAATTTTCTACTTTAATAAAAATAAAAGGATTATAGTTACATAAATATTAAAATAGAATATCATATAATAGTTGATAAATTTACATTTATTAAATTTACAAACATTAATGAAACCTAGTTGATAAAATTTAAAAATATTGTTTAAAAAATATAAAAGAAAAACAAATATTCAAATTAAAATATATTTTAAATGTTTGTTTACTTCAATCTTTTAAATTGTAACGAATATTTTTTTTATACATTAATAAAAGTTATAATACATCATTGATCAAAATGATACAAAGAACAAATAATAATCACAATAAAAGTTTAAAATAAACTATAATTGTTTACATTTTAAATTATATACCAAATAAATTTTCATGAGAACCAACACATTTATTAAATTTACAAACATTAATGAAACCTAGTTGATAAAATTTAAAAATATTTTATAAAAAAAATAAAAGGAAAACAAATATTCATATTAAAATATATTTTAAATAATTTTTTACTTCAATCTTTTAAATTCTAATGAATCTCTTTTTTTATACACTAA
>Ga0209389_1002288_pt1 | contig 14535 bp, 7 predicted proteins | sample CowpearedBW_FD_187526 | JGI IMG/M metagenome (GOLD analysis project Ga0209389, IMG submission 187526) | Root nodule microbial communities of legume samples collected from California, USA - Cow pea red BW (SPAdes) (version 2) | ecosystem: Host-associated > Plants > Roots > Nodule | place: USA...
GATGAATCACCTCTGTTACAAGCCATGAGACCTGAAAAAAAAAAAACCATGATTTGCCTAGCTTGTGGGCATAAGAAGGTCAATGTTCAGTGTGAATTCCAAGTGTGGGGGTGGGAAATCTGGTTCGAAAAAATAGAGGAAAACAGATTGGATAAGTGCTGAAACAAGTGATGGAATAAGTGATGAAACAAGTCTGAATTGGCTGAAAAAGAAAATAAGAAAAGAGAGGGGGTCTGAATCAAAATAAAAGAGAAGGAAGAAAGAAAAGGTGTTGATACAAAGCTGAAATAAAAGAATGTGATGACAGAATTATGGTTCTGACCTGCACTCAAAACTCCATGCTGTCAGATTGCTTTTTTCTCATGCTCACAAGCTCATAGCCTTGAATCCTCTTCTGAATCCTACCCATAAACTTGACCACGTTACCAGCCAAAATAAAGACCTATCGATTTGGAGTGTGCCTTGGATCGAGTGATGCTGATTAGAAGCTTTTCAAATTCATGAGATTGGGCTTTTACATGTAGTGCCGAGTGATAAATACAAGTCTATACACTTTGAGATGTGAGAGCAAACACCTTCTTTGTGAGGTTAAATCTGATCTGCTATTCTCTTGATTGTTCAATACTTGATTTGGGTTGGATTAACATGTTTCTGGCTTGCTGGATTTCATGAAGCTTGAATTTGGAGAGTTAATGGTCATTTGGCAGAATTGAGCTAGGATTGATGCAGCTGGATTATGCAGATTGGTAAGAGAAAGTGTATTGTGATTGGTTGGTTGGTGGTGTTTTCTGTTTTTGTTTTTGGCAGGAGTCCAAATGGACTAAGTGGGGGGTGTGTTAAGTACATATTCTGTCATGTTTTCAGTAGTTAATTCTGTCTTTCTCAGGAATTATTTTTAGTTAATTACATTATATTAGAGTAGATTCTCTAATTTTACTATATTCTCTTTTATTTTAGAATTAGTATTAATAGAGTAGTTTAAAGCATGTGTTTAGAAGTGTTTAGTTTGTCTTTAGTTTTCAGAAGCTTAGCTTTGCATTTTAAGGTTGGGATTCTAGTTTTAGTTAGCAAGAACAAAAAATCTTGTTGTGATAAATGCATCAATTTTAGTTGTCTTGAGATCTTTCATTAGTTTAGTACATGGCATTTCTGTTAGTACTAGTTTTATTTAATTATAATTATAGTTAGTAAATAAATATAGTTTAGACTAATTAAAATCTAGTTGTAAAAACTGTTTCAGATTTTAGTCAAAAATAGGCTAGTTGCTAACTTAGTTTAGGTGTTTTCTTTGGTTTTGAAGAGCTAACTTGTATAACTTGATTTGGTGCAGAAAATAATAAACCAAGGCAACTAAATGGAGTCGTTTTAGAGCTAATCAATAGCAAAGGCAAAGGAAAACAACAACTTTGAAGCTGCTGTGACAGCTTATTAGCCAAGAATCCTGTAAAGTTGACTTTGGGTTGACTTTTTGCATTTCATCTCCTATCTTTGTGCCAACTTTGGGGAACTTCAAGGAACATTCAAATACACTTGCTGGAGCTGAGGAACACTGGATAGAGGCTGAAAGATTGACCAGATCATGCATTCCGTGATTTACTTGCTTAGTTAACTTGTTTAGTTTGTTTAATTAGATATGATGTTTGGTTTAGTTATTAGTCTTAGTTAGATTTAACTTTGGTTGTTTAATATTAGTTTTATGAATTTAAAAATAAAAAGTCCAGCAAAAGAAAAACGTTTGTAAACCATAATGTTTAACTCATATTTGTTCATCTTCATTGAAAAATACTTCTTCTAATTCTGGTTCATCAAGAGATGGGCTAGCAATCTAAAGAATTTCACTGTCTTCCAATGAAAAGTCATCTCCTCCAATATCTCAATTTATTTTCCTCTTTTTTGTACTTTGAGGAGTTTTTTGAGAGAAGACAAAGATTACTATAGACAAATACTAAATCTTCCGCCCTTTTAGGTGTCATCTTATTTCTTTTCATAGAATGTATAAAAGAGTAGGTACTCCAATTCCTTTCACAACAAGAAGAAGAAAAAAGTTGTCCAAGTAGCTTAAGAGCTATCTTTTCAAGTGTTGGTGCCTAAGATCCATGAACAATTCAGCATGATTTTGCACCCATTTTACTTCTATCCCTTACAGAGTCGGCATCTGCACAATCTTCTCTTTCATCTGAAAAGTTTGCAAACTTTATATTTGCTTGTCTCCTTACATCCACATCATCAAAGTACCTCATAAAACATTTCTTCCTTTCATGAGTTAGTTCCACATCTTGATGTGGGCACGACTCTATGAATCTTCACTTAACCATTTATCACTAATATCTACAATATTAAAAAAACATAAGCACAAATTAACATTACATAATATTATATATTGTAAATAAGATGTATACAAAAAAATATAGTAATAAAATAATTTAATAATATAATTACCTTGGATTTAAAGAATGAGCCAAACAATGAAGAGATGTGCTACTCTTAATCCAACGATCAATTAATAGAGTTTACGGCCTAAAAAAAAGATGAATGTTCAACTTGTGCCTTTCTTTCATGTTGGTATATGATCTTTCTCACATCTTCAATCATTGAATCCCACGACTGTGAAAGCAACCACCAACGATAATGCACCGACGACGAGCAACTTGTGATCACTAAGAACACGGAGACGAATCCAAACACAAGTAGAAACTAGGTTGTCTTGGATTGAAAGAAAAAAACCCTTTGGACTTGCAAACTCAGCTGCAAACTCGCGAGTTCACTGAGTTCACAACGAGTCTACCGAGTTTGCTCCAAAAGCAAGTTTGCTTCCGGATCAACTCGCCAAGGGTGAGTGGAAACATAAACTCGGAAAAGTTAATGAGTTAACTCGCAAGTTTTATAACCATGGTTGTTGCTAGTATAATTTTTTTTCTTTTGAATCCCCACATTGGAATGAGGCATAAAGGGTTGGAATTAGGGATGACAAAAATACTCGCACCCGTGGATATCCGCGGATAAAATCCACGATGGATAGTTACTGGTATTTATTACCCGCGAGTAACGGGTAGCGGGTATTTTAATACCCGCTTATAAATGGGTCGGGTACGGGTATCATGCAATCCGTACCCACGAGTACCCGTTACCTGCAAAAAATTAAAATTAAAATTTAATTTATATTTTATTAAGTTAAATTTAATTAAAATTAAAATTAACAGTATATTTTATTATGTCAAATTTCATTATAATTAAAAATTAATTTAATTCATATTTTATTTTTATAATTTTATATTAAAAAATTTAAAAAATTTATATTTTTTTAAATATTTGTGGGTATCGGGTATCCACGGGTACCCGCGGGTTTTAAAAATATTCGTGGGTATTTTTTAAGCGGATACCCGGTGAGTAAACGGGCGGGTAGCGGGCGGATTTTTTTTTTGTGGGTCGGGTTGCGGGTAGGTACTATCTGTGCCCAACCCGACCCGTTGCCATCCCTAGTTTGAATGAAATATTTGTTCGAACATAGCGAGAGGTAGAAACGAAACACGTCTTGAATTGTCTTCATTGTCTTCAACTCCTCTTCTTCTTCAACCTCACTGTCTTCAAGCTTCTTGTTCGTCTTGAACCCCTTTTTGTTGTTGAATACAATAATGTTGTTGAAATTGTTTTTGTTGTTCTTGCAACCCGTTTTCTTGGAAACCCTCTTCTTGAAACCCCTATTATTGTTGAAGCCCATGTTGTTGAAAGTTGTCTTTATCTTCAAACCTCTAGTGTTGAAACCTTGTTAAATCGTGATCGTGTTTGAATTTGCCGTAAGGTTGGAAATCCCTGACCCTAATTTATAATTTTTGCTTTGTTTGCAATGGGGTTTGTGATCCTTGCATTATTTGTATAGTTATTTGAAATTGTTAGCAGTTTTCAACGTTGGTAGCATAAAAGTGGTATTCGTTGATTGGTAAACACTTTGTCTTTACGTTTTGGATGTAAAGGTTTTCCCTGTTCATTGATGATTGTTTTACTCCTTCAATTGAAATGACATGAATTACTTTAGAAATCCATTGTCAACAATAGTTGCTAACAAATATATAAATACGTGCTAACCTATGTTATTCGTTTTGCACTTTCATGAAATCTCTTACCAAACCTCTATAAGTGTTGATTGTAATCTTTTAAGCTATTCATGATATTATCTTCATTTATGAACATCTTCAATTAACTTAACACAAGGGACTAAATCTTTTCATTCCCATAACTATTTGCGTACTCTTGAGTAAATAAGTGTAAACTCAGGTTAAAGGATTTGCACATCAACTTCCCAAGGAAAGAAAAGTTGAGCAAATATCATTTTGAGAAGTTGGGTTGATGAGTAATGTCTTTAACTTCATTTTTTGATGTAATGGAGCGAATTTTGGTTGTAGTCGTGGGTGGTGTTGTTGATATTGATTTGGTCGTGTTGATAGGTATATTACAGTGGTTGTGTTAGAGTTTATTTATAAGAGGTTGATAATGCCCTAGTATCTTTGGAACGTGAGTCAAACCTTGTGGCTTTGTGTGAGCTTGGCTTATAAGAAGTCATTGGATGTGTCGTTTATGTTTTGTACAAGTTATATGACACTACAGACTAATATCATATACATGTTATTTTTGAATTGAGGTTTGTTAATGTGGTACACTTCATTTATGTGATTGAAATGCTAGGGCTAGAAGACTTATTATTTTCGCGTACTTCATTGATCAAACATAAATATGGTAAATAAAAAATATTGTTATAAAAAATATCAACAATATCTACCAATATAAAAAATGTCTATGTTTTTCTAATAAATAATAGACGCTACATTTCCCTAATTAACATAAAATGTAATATATCTAACAATTATATATATATATATATATATATATATATATTTAGTTTTAAAATGTTTTTTTAACTTGAAAACAAAGTTTTCCCCTTCTATACTTCCTTTTTCTTCTTTTTTTGGTTTCTCTCCTTTCCATACCTCTATCTCTTTATCACTTCTCCTTTCTAACTCAATTTTCAACCTCAATCTTTTATTATTTTCAAAATCAAGTTCCACCACATTAAATTTGACGATTTAAGGACCATTTTGGACCGAACAATTTTTTCTTTTAAGTAAGTTCATTTTCTACCTTTGTTTTTTTTTCAAGGAGATTTGCGATGAAGATGAAAAATGCATCTACATCAACTAAACTTGAGAAATTTCACAGAGTTCAAAATTTGAAGAAAAGGAAAAATAACTCTCTAAAGTTCATAGAATTACATATAATGAATTTGAAAATTCTTTAACAATTATTGAAGATTTCAAGTCATTTGAAGAATGGAGAGGAGTACTTTGACTAAAAGTAATCTTTGACATTTAATGATAGCTTTTTATGGTTATTTTATGATATGATAATGAATGATAGTCATTTTTTTTTGGATTTTATTATTATGTGTGCTTTTTTGTGTGGAAGAAATGAAAAATAAATGAATATATTTTTTAATTAAAAATAATAATTTATATATAAAAATATAATTTGACACCTTTGAACTTTTCATCCAAGTTTCGTCACTGTCCTCAACGATCTCTACAATGATATCCTCGTTGATGTGGAGATTTGGGTCCACATTTCAGTCCACATTGGCATTCAAATATGTTTCCACATTGGTCTCCACATTTGCCTCCACATTAGTGTTCACACTACCCTTATCACCTGGCTTTAGTCAGACAACAGGAAGGGAAGCTTGAACTTCTTTGTCAATGAGAGTATTTATGTCATGTTTGAAGACCTACAAATTTGATGACATATATTAAAGTTCAAAAATGACTTCAAACACAATATATAAAGATGACCTTCAACTAATGTCATACCTTTACAATATTCTTTAATGTAAGCAATTGTGTGGATTGGACATAAAAGTGTCAACATCTTTCAGTAATATCACAGAGCCAACACTAATATGTGAACCAAATTCAGGATCTAAAACTACTTTGTTGTGGATGCTGGCCTGGGATGTATCTGAGGGGTCCTGAAATGAATATTACTAAATTGAAGGATATATAATAAGGTATTTTTAACACAATCTTTTACACCCGCAAAGGTTATAAATTTTACCTCCATAGTGATACACAAAGCACCCAACCCAGTTGGGTTATACTCCTTTACAACACGAGCCATAAAAGGCAGTCTTTTAAGATATTCGTTGATATATAATGGAGTCACATTTTTTATGTCACCATCCTCAACTAAACCTACATACCGTGTAATTTTTGCGAATGATATTGTGAATTTCATAAAGAACTTAAATGATGTGACTAATGTCTAATTGGAATCTAACCATGGTGTAATTAACATGGGTAACCAATATGCAAATGATAGACCATGAGTTCCTAGTTATTAACTCTTAAGTAAACACATATGAGGATTTACAATTTACTACATAAGCCAACCAATCAAAATCATCCCTGATCAACTATAACTAACATGAATATCTAATGTGCAAATCATACACCATGAGTTCGCTGTTAATAACTCTTAAGTAAACACATAATAATAACAAAGGATTCATTTTCTTCATCAATGTGTTTTAATTTAACAAGTTAATGAATTAATCACATATCAGCAATGTTACAATATATTTAACTAAACTCATACTATTGTAAAAAAACATTACACACCTTGTTGTGTTTGAAGAACTTTCTATTATTGTCTCCCTTCATCTTATCACTGGCCAAGACAAAAATTTGGGGAAAACTATGCCACCATTAATGCTTCCTAACAAAAGACGCCTTGTAGCCCAAAGCTGTGGACATAAAACCATACTTAATAAATGTCAAAATCAAAACATAATCAAATAAATTAAAATTAAAAAACATTAACCTGAACCACTGCCACTGAACCAACTTCAACTAAAACCTACCCCACCACACCAAAAAAATGAAGTTGAAGACACTACTCATCAACCCAACTTCTCAAAATGATATTTTGTCAACTTTTCTTTCCTTGAGAAGTTGATGTGCAAATCCTTTAACCTGGGTTTGCACTTATTTACTCAGGAGTATGTACATAGTTATAAGAATGGAATGCTTTAGTCTCTTGTGTTAAGTTAATTGAAGATGTTTATAAATGAAGGTAACATCATGAATAGTTTAAAACATTATAGTTAACACTTAATGAGGTTTGGTAAAAGGTTTCATGAAAATGCAAAATGAATAACATGGGCTACCACTTATTTATATATCAGTTAGCAACACTACTGTTAATAATAGATATCTATCGTAATTCATGTCATTTTAATTGAAGGACTAAAACAATGACCAATGAATATGGAAAACCATTGCAGCCAAAACATAAAGACAAAGTGCTTACCAATCAACGAATACCACTCTTATGCTACCAATGACAAAAACTGCTAATAATTTCAAATAACTGCACAAATAACGCGAGGATGACAAACCCCATTGCAAATAGAGTAAAAATTATAAATTAGGGATTTCCAACCTTACAGTGAATTGAAACACAATCACATTTTAACAAGATTTCAACATCAGAGGTTGGAAGATGAAGACGACTTTCTACAATAGGGGCTTCAACACAAACATGGGTTTCAAGAATAGGGGTTCCAAGATAATATGTTTCAAGATGAACAAGAACGATTTCAACAACAACATTGTATTCAACAAAAAAAGAAGTTCAAGATGAACAAAAAGGGTTGAAGACGATAAGGTTGAAGAAGTAGAGAAGTTGGAGACGACGAAGACTCTTCAAGACATGTTTGGTTTCTGCCTCCCGCTTTGTTCGAACAAATATTTCATTCCAACCCTTTCTACCTCCTTCTAGCGTGGAAATTAAAAAATAAATTAAAATAAATTACACTTGGCAACAACCACGTAAGACGTGAGAGAAGTTATCAAAAAATGGATGTCACAGTATCATTTTTCATATTAAATTATTAATAGACATATATATTAACCTCTTGTGTACAAATTTCCAAGATCCTTCTGCTTTGGTCTTTTCTTTCTCCGTGGAAGTATATCCCTTTCTACTTCTATGTTCTTTCTCAATCTGCAATGTCCCCATTTTCTTTTACAGATTCCCAAATCCTCTTGCCACCTTCTCTTCTCCACAAAAACATCTCTTTCTATTTCTCTGTTCTTTCCCAATTTTTTATCACATTGTGATAATTTATAAAGAATGTTTAATGAATCTGTTTTTGTTATGAAAAACTAGAGTAACTGATATTGACTTTGGAGATTAACTGAATTTTGGTTTATAGACATAAAAGATTATATCAAGTATGATTTCACTTGTTTGATTTTCTAATTTCTTATGACTTGATATAAAAGAGTGTATCAAGTAAGATATTCACATATAGTATATAGATACAAAATGGTTATTTGTGATTTTTTATTTTCTGATTCAATTAAACATCTCTCATAATTTATCAATTTTTTATAAAAAAAATCAAATATACAAATTTACTTGAATATAAAAAATAAATAAAAAATCATAATTTCAATTTTAAATTTAAATTAAAAATAAATGTAATGTAAACAAATTACAAGAAAAAATAAATTTAAATAAATATTTATAAACAAACATTTATTTTCAACTACTAAAACTTTTAATTAAACAATTTAAATTAAATGTAAATTAAACAAAAATTAACAAAGATAATTTTTTTTTTCAATCCAATTCAATAATATAATTTTATGCTGTGGGAGTAAAGTTTAAATATTTTCTTTCATTAGGTCAAGGGGTGTCATAAATGCTGCCCCCACTCACGTTTGTTCTAAATTCATAGACTTCTTACTCCCGAAATTCACAACAGAACGAGCATTGTTGGCGAGAGTGTGAGCAACTCTACTAGCCTTCGTCTTGATAAGAACTTCCCTCACTTCCCCGTCAAAACGGCGTAGCATCGCCCTTATCTCTTCCACCATCTCATAATCATCGTCGTTGAACTTCACCCCGTTATTCACCTTGTTCACCACCGACTCGGGGTCTGAATTGCTATGGAGAATCATCAAAAGGGAAGAGAACAACCTAAGAAAGTGAAGATTTTGAGCACGAGTTCATTGCAAATAAACGAAAAAGATGCCTTTCAATTGGTTGGTTCCATCGTGGAAAAGGGTATCTCTGATTCACATAACAACCCAACAACACCCTTCATCTCTTTTCCCAAACCCAGTGTTCTACCTTTCCCCGTTGCGCGCCACCGTTCACATGGCCCTGTAAGTGCCCTTTTGTGCTCCTTAAATTCCCCTTTTCATTGTAAAGCTTTTATGTTCTTATATTGTATTGTATCATGCTTGAATTTAATGGAAACGAAGATGTGTTGTGATGTGTAAAGTATGAAAAAAAAAAAGAAAAAAAAACAGTCTTTTCATGTTTTCTATCCTTATAGGGAGTTTAACCGAGGAGGATATGCTTGAATTAAGATTTCGCGAGTGTTAATGGGAGATATATACGAAGTTCTATTTTGTTTTGGCATGTGGTGGAGTTCACTGCATTCTTCTTATTTAAGTTGTCTCTGCGTGTTTTTGAGTGCACACAGCAAATGAAATAGAGCGGTTTCCTATTTCTTTGTCTCCGTCATATATGAGGATAAATTAGTTATTATTACTTGGTTTTGCGTGAAAAAAATCTACGTAGGAGTAACCAATGAACCGTTCATCATGTCTGTTGAGCCTCAAAGGTATAAGAAGGCTATGAAAAATGAAAATATTTGCTGTTACGTTGACTCGTTTTGGTTTACTATGAATGTAACTTGTGTAAAGTGTAGTAAGATTTTTGGACTGATAGTTAGGTTCTGGTGGTTTTACAGCATTGGCGTCCACTGAGTAATGGAAAGGATGAGGATGGTGAGGCTGATGATGGTGACAATAATGTTGAGGATGAAGAAGATAAAAATTTCCAGGAGTTTGAAAGAGTTTCGGCATTTGCTAAGCCGGTACAAAGGAGGAGAAAAAAGGGTTTGGATTTTAGGAAATGGAAAGAGATCAGTTCGGATGATGGTTCTTCCTTGGGGAAGGAATCAGAAGAGGGTGTGTCAAGATTTAGCCAAAGTACAGGGAAAAAGAAGTATGAAAACGGCAGTAAGAGTCTAAAAAAGAAAACTTCATCTTCTGATAGTAATATTATTTCTCAGATGAAAGTGGATATGAAACCATTGTTAGATGACTCAGATGGTAGGTTTGTCAGTTCAACCAAGTCTATGGATATAGATACATCAAATAAGGGGGATCATCACAACCAAAGTGAATTTGCTTCTGGTTTAGACCAAATTTGCTCTGATAGGATGCCTGATTACAATTTTGGATCTCTAGATGTGCAAAGACCAATGCAAACTCACTTAAATTCAAACATGCCGTCTTTTTCTAGTTCCAATTGTATCATTAGTGACCAAAAGTCTGTGTCACTAGAAAGTGAAATTGATTATGAGAATCAAGTTCGGATTCAGCAAATGTCAGCTGAGGAGATTGCAGAAGCCCAGGCTGAGATAATGAACAAGATGAACCCTGCATTACTGAAAGTACTACAGAAGAGGGGGCAGGAGAAATTGAAGAAACATGATGGTTTAAAATCAGAAGTGGACACTGGCTCAGAATCTTTGAAGGGACATAGTCAGAGTCTTCAGGATTCCAAGCATCTGCGCACAGAGAATGGTGTTTCTCATACAATGATGACACCACCATCCGAAGAAAAGCCAGATGATAACAAAATTAGCGCACAGACTTCAACCACTGCTAGTAGTAGCAGATGGAATGCTTGGAGTAATAGAGTTGAGGCTATTAGGGAGCTACGATTTTCTTTGGATGGGGATGTTGTTGATTCTGAACAGTCATCAGTCTACGGTACGCCTTTCTATTCTTATGTTTTTTTAACTATCTTGACCTCTAATGTCAAGATGATGCTTTGTATGATCCTTGCATGTTATAGTATCTCCTTATACTGTTATGGAGTCTGTAGTTAACTGATATATATGGGCTAAGAATTTTGTTATTGGTCAGTTATTTCTGATAGATTATTATAGAAACTGGATCAGAAACCAAATGAATTTCCAGAAGAAGAAAGTAACAGTATTTATTTCCAAAATGTAAGATATTACAGAAAAGAATAGCAATGGTTCATTGAGGAACCGGAATCCTCCCAACAATATATCCTGTGCCCTCAGCTTCTCTCCTTATTTTTTATACTGATCTCTCTTACCCTCAGCTAACTCTGCTGACATGGTAACTAACTCCTAGAATTATATAACTTTTTCCCATTTTCCTTATTCATTCTCTCATAAACCTTTGTAATAGGGGGCCATACCCTATCTATACCCGGCCCATGAAGATGCACATCGTCCTCAAGGTGGAACTGTGGAAAATTTTAAGCAACAACTAAAAGTATCTCCCAACTGAATCTCCTGTGATGGACATCATTTATTTTGCAATCCTGCACAGCTTTTTGAAATAATTTCAACTTGTGATCTAGTGGTAGTACTTTAGGAAGGGACTGAGGTCTTCTGTATGGGGTGTATAACATTCTTAAAAAGTGCCACCTGGAATACCAGGTGCTCTTTCGAGTGGAGCAGAAGTTCCAGTCGATAAGCTTCCTCTTTTTATTTACTCTCATATCATGTTTTAACAATACCTCCAAAATTACTTCCAATTGTTGCACATGTTCCTATTGATTCGTGCTAAAAGTTAGAATATCATTTAAAAAAACACTAAAGCAAAGTTCTTCAGAAAAGGTTTTAGCACCTCATTCATTAAGGTGTGGAAAGTTGAAAGAACATTAGTCAAACCAAACTAGATTCCAATTCTTAACGTCCATCGTGATTCTAAAAGGCCATTTTCTTAATATCATCCTCCTCATCCTTGTTTGTTTGATGGTAACCTGATTTTGAATCTAAGAACACAAAATCACCATCCCCAATCTTTTTTCAGGACATACACTTGGGTGAATGATGCCTACTCTTAACTTGGTCTGCAATTTTTCAGTCCGTCTTTTGATAGTGGGGATACTTATTTGGCCTAATATTTGGAATTTGGGACTCTGATTTTAATACAATTACATGATCTTGCCTCCTTTTCTTAGTAAGTGGATATATGCATAACTTAACCTTTCAAAATTGACTTATAAGGTGAGCATTGCTCCCATTTATATACACCCCAACACATTGAGACATGGACATCTTGCTTGTGAGACTAGATATTTGTAAGTAGTGACAACAGTATAATCGTGGGTGACACAATAGACTCAACAAACTTCGCTAGGTTAGGCTTTAATACCATCTTAGTAAGTGAATATATGCGTAACTTAAGCTCACAAAACAAACTTGTAAGGTGACAGTTGTCTTCACTTATATATTGTAAATTTGTTTTATTGATGTGAGATCTAACACCTTTGAGGAGGAAAATTATGTTGGACTTGAAAAACATCTGAGTATTCACCAAGCCAATATTTGCTTTCATTAATCTTTATCAACATGTTAGCATTTCCATGTGCATCATCTAGGCAAAACATTCCTAGTAAATGCAAAATACAGGAAACATAAGATAAACGGTGTTGCTAAATTATGGTCTGTCTAAGAGCATTGAGCAGTATATTAATGTCCCCTGTCCAACCCCCTCTGAATTGTACTAGAAATTAACGGTGCTGTTCTGATTGAAGCTTCCTTTGCTTCTAAATGTTTCCATGTTCATAGATTCTATTAGTTGCTTCCTGTTCTATATTAAGCATTCTAGTTGTTAACATTTTGCATAAAACAGAATGGAGGTGTGAATAAAGATTTGAATATTCATGGATATCATGTTTATTTTGGAAATAGGTTGGAGGTTAACATATAAATTTTGAATTTTCTACGTGACAATTCTTTGTCATTATACAGATAATGTCACTGAACGCGACTATCTGCGGACCGAGGGAGACCCTGGTGCTGCTGGTTATACAATTAAAGAAGCAGTTGCACTCACTAGAAGTGTGGTATGTTATTTGTCGTAAATGGTGCATATTTCAGTTGGATGCAGTACATTGGATGTCTGAATTTGGAACAGTTTGGATGGCTTCACAATTATGGATATTAGATAATGAAAATTTATAATATGTCCCCTTTAGTAATGTAGCATTTGCCAATTTTTTTGTTTAGATTCCTGGACAAAGGGCCCTTGCATTGCATCTCCTGTCATGTTTGCTTGATAAGGCATTGCACTATATTTGTAAAGAGAGAACAGGGCATATGACAAAACATGAGAGCAAAGTTGACAAATCAGTTGACTGGGAGGCTGTTTGGGCTTTTGCACTGGGTCCAGAACCTGAGCTCGTGTTGTCACTTAGGTAAATTTTACTTTTTTGTCCAAGCTGTTGATATTGTCAACTACCTGCTATGATTGAGTGAACATGCATGGTTATCTTTTTCCTCTTTTAAGAAAATTAATATTTGTTTTTATTGCAGTTAATAATTTAGCACACAAGTTGATTGGTTTGTATCTAAGTAAATCTCAAGCTTGATTATGTATATAATTGTAAGATCATGCCCATTTGGCACATGACATAGACTCGATGAAGCTAGAGAGCAAATATATGTTGATATTATTGAGTATTTACTGTCTTGCTACTCTAGAAGCCAGCCTTATTTGTGTTAAAATGTTTGATAACATGATTATGATGACTTGGAATATTTTAGAGTATCTTAGTTAATATCTTGGGAGTGATTTCCATATTTAATTATTTTTTCATAATTTCTTTTTATTTAGGATTGGCACCCTTTCTTGGGGATGACAATTAGTGCTGTCTTTTTGTAACATGTCATTAGTCACCAATGAAGATAACTCTCTCCAACTCTCCTTTTTATTTAAATCTGTATAATATTAACATCAAATCAAAGTGATTCCATCCTCTGCGATCCAACCACCCTATTTCATTTAGGAAACTAGTACAACATGAATGCATCCAAGGGACAATACTCCCTTCACACATGATGTTAATAATCCCCTTACCCATACATAGACTTTCTTTAGAAAGTCTCACCCCTCTTAACCACCCAACCAACTAACTACTTTTTAACATATTTTCTTCTGACGTACACATTCCACTTCCTATCACCATCACTGTTCTACTGCTTAGTTTCGTCTTCTTTGTGGTTGCTTTCTTCATTCCAGCTAGCTGTCTTTCCTTCTAGTACCCTCTTTCTGAAGTTTTTATTTATTAAATTTGAAAATGCATATCTGCCTTCTCTTGAGCCCTTATTACTGTATGATGCGCAGATTTAGCTGTTACATTGGTTCTTATTTGTTTTTATGTTACTCAACAATTCTCTTTCTCTAGAATAATTTGTTTGGTGTTTTCAGTGAATATTGGATTTTGTTGGAGAATCTTCAGTTCCTGTATGTTAATTTTAGAGGATTTGGTTGTTCTTGCTTTTTCTTTGGGTATACATTTTTGGATAGAAATGCTTGCTTCTCTTGATGAATCTTCTATTGGGTTCAATAGGGATCAAGTAGTTTTTCTAGCTTCTTCGTGGTGTTCTGGTTATAGTCTCTTTAGTTTTTTTTTTTGTTA
>Ga0209389_1002290_pt1 | contig 14531 bp, 12 predicted proteins | sample CowpearedBW_FD_187526 | JGI IMG/M metagenome (GOLD analysis project Ga0209389, IMG submission 187526) | Root nodule microbial communities of legume samples collected from California, USA - Cow pea red BW (SPAdes) (version 2) | ecosystem: Host-associated > Plants > Roots > Nodule | place: USA...
TTTTTTTTTTTAAATTATTACCAATTTTTTGTAAAAATATTTTACACAAACTAATTTTTAGAGTAAATTTTGTAAAAAATACTTATGAATTTTATAATTTTGTAAAAAATAATTATTTATCAATTAAAATTCCTAAGAAAAATATAAAAAAAAGTATTTTTTTCACAAAATTTTATAATAAATTTACAAGAAAAATTCAATGAAATATAAGAGGCTTTAGTAGTGTATCACGTGTATATATATGCATGAAAAAAAAAAAGTTCATTCCCCGAAGAAAGGACAAAAGGCAAAGGGTAATTAGCATTTGTCACATTTTTTTGAAACAACGTGAGACATTCTCTGCCTGTTTTCGGGAACTTTCATTCATTTTTGTTGTCTCTACCTTTCGTATACATTTTGATGTTTCTTGCAAATGATTTTTCTCCATTTTTCTTGTTTGATATAGTAGTATCAATCATAGCATTGTATTGAATATTAGTATTGAACTATTGACCATGATGCATGAGTTTTATTTTATAATGTGAATAGATACATATAGTAATTAGGGTAAGCATGCAAGCATTATGACATCAAAGTGTAAGCATCGATTTGGGTGTTTAGAATTATTTTTCATATTTCAATTTTGGGTTGGCTTGCAAAACAAAATTCCAAAGGTGTATGAGATAGAATGTACCTTGTCTCTAACATGCACTCTCTAATCATTACCTTTAATCTATTTATTCAAAACTTACGGCTATGGCCACTTTGATTACCACAACAGAAAAAAATTGCATGATAAGCACTCATGGGAACTTGGAATTAGGTATTACTTCAATCAAGATAATACTTAAACTAATCAAAATTGAATTATTGATTATATGCTAAACATGCTTATTGGTTTTTCTACAACTAGTGCTTTTCACTTTTGAGCTTTCATTCACAAAAACCAAACTTCCTAGTTATGGCAATGACATTAGATAGTTGAAAAGTGTAATTAAAAAGAAAATAAAATAAAATAAAAAGGAGTGGTGAGCAGAAAAACAGCATGCCAAGTGGACATGTTGACTCTTAACTTGGACATAAAGATGAAAAGGACTTTTTCATGTTTTTTTCTTCTTTGAAAATACGTGTTTCGTAACATGTTTCTGAGTTACTTTATTTTAAAGAAATTAAAATGTTTTTTTTTTTGTTTTGTTTTAAATTCTGCGAAGATGTTGGTGAGAACTGACAAGATTATTTGTTCAAAAGAAAGTGAGCCAATAGTTTTTGATTTGGTAAATGAGTTTTGGAATATTCTGTGTCGTCCATTAAACTTTGAGTAATGTTGGTCAAAAAATATGCTGATTTCCATGAATTGGTGATTTCAGTGTTTGTGGCTTGTCGAACTTCTTGTCTCAAATATTCTTTGGGACCCTTTGCCTCTTTCTCAAAATTTTCATCATATGTCACAGTTTTAAGACCATGCACTTGAATATGCCCAAACACTGGGCTTTTATCCCATCAAAAAAACTGAGAAATATCTCAGGTTCTCTTCTTCATAACTTATGCATACAATAATCAATACAAAAAAAGTTTTTTTTTTAATAAATAGTAAATAGCTCTCTTAATATAGTGACAAATTTTGAATTTAACCCTGGCATGTTAATTATAATTTAAGGTGCATATCAGTTCCTTATTGAGAATAAGTGAATAGTCCAAATTCTCTACTAGTTGTTTTGGTGTTGTCTTCTATTGAATATTAAAAATACACTATATAGACATTTTAAATATTTTTTTAATATATTTTAAAATATTGAAATTAGTGATAATTAGTGTATTATGAAAGCACAGTAAAAAAACATCACATAAAAAACAACAGAAAATCCAAATTTGACAAGTGACACTCAAATGTAGATGTAGAATGACTCAAGCAATAGCTATATATTTTGCTATACTCTTCCGAAATTAAAAATAATTTAAATATATGTTTTTTTTAATCTTTGAAATATTTTTTAAAAACAAAACTGTAACTAGAATTTTAGTGATTAATTCTAATAATATTATCTTAATGAACTCGAATTTTGATGACTAATCTTAAGAATGTTGTTTTAATAAATTTGATAAGAGAAAATTGAATTTTTTTTATTTCTTGAAAAATTATTTATTGGCTACATGGACAAAAATTAAATTAACTAAGTCATGTTATTCGACAACTAAAACATCATCTTCAATTTGCCATCATATAATATATAAAGTTGGTTAAACTCAAAACAAAGAGTTTGCTTGTAATGTTAGTCAAGGGTGAACGAGTTTTAGATGAAGGGTAATTGCTAACTCTGATGGGCTTATGAAGAAAGGCGGAACATTGGAACAACAAACGCTCTGTGCACCCTGAATATTTCTTTCTGCACCTAATCATATTTTTAGCTAATTAGAAAGTCACTAATTAAAAAAAAATTGCACCTAATCACTTTTTTAAGCTAATCAGAATCACAATAATTATTGAATGCAATTAAATTTACATGGATTGTCAATCCAAAACCTAAAAATGGAGCAGAAAGAAATTGGTAAGGTTTACGAAGTAACTGCCCATTGGAGGATCATGCAACTGATTGGGAGTCCCCTTAATTACATGCTCAAGTGCCCAAATTTCCACACATTATGGGATATTTCTTCCTACACCATAATAATTTCATTCTGCACCCAAATATTTTTAAAATTTCAAATTTGCTCTTCAATTTACAATTTTTAGATTAATTTAGGTTGTATAATCTGAAATATTTTAGGATTATATCATCCAAAACATCAAAAAATTATTAATTATATTTTAAAATATATAATTCAAAATACAAATATTATATTTTGAAAAATTTAATCTAAAATATAAAATTTTATATATCAAAACGTGTAATTCAAAATATAAAATTTTATAAACATGTTTGAATAGAAATTTTGTCTTCAAGTTAAGGATTGTGCGGTCTCTATATATTTAGTATAATACATATTTTCGTCCTCATACTGAACTTAAACCTTTGTACGTGAGACCATCAAAGTGATCACACAATTATATCATCTAAAACCCTTTAAGAAAACAAATTGTGACACCACTACATACTTTTTTTTTTCTTTTTTCATGGTTACACCATATGTTATGGAGCCACATCCATATTGTATTTCACATTCAATTGCTCTCTTCTTTGTTTCTCAATGGAAAATGTTTGGTAGCTTTTCCTCTCCCTTTCTCTACTAACAGAGGGTTTGATCATCGTGTTCAAGACTCAAGTAGTAAAGTTAGGGATGTCAAATCAGGTCTGGCCCCACGGTCTAGTATGTAAGCTTGACTTCAAAATAGTGGGTCGGGTTAGGTCATTCAACACACAAACTCATTGTAGCCCAGCCTAACAAAACTAACAACCCGATAGGTCGATGGGTTGCACGGTGGGTTTGTACGAGCCAACCCACAACCTGTTTCTACTTAAGCATAACCAGAACCCTTTCCTTTTCTCTCGTTCATTTACTTCATCTCATTCATCGGCAACACTTCATCTCCCTTATCCACTCTCAGCACTTCATCTTTCTCTCCCACTCTCAACGCTTCAGCATTCTCATCACCCATCCATTAAAGATAAATTCACCCACAAACAACGTAAAGAGACGAAATATTTGCCCTACCACCACTATGACTTGTGAGCCACCACCATCATACACAAAATACTGTTAATGACCACCACCACACAAGCCCTCACTACCACGTGAGCCCCCACCACCACGCGAGCCACTTTCACGCGAGCCACCTTCACGCAAGCCACCACCACTTGAGCCTCCACACTCACATCACATATTTAAGGTAAGCTACAACAATGTTGTGACGTCACACTCACATCCCTTGATTTTGTCCCAATTTCTATAATTTTCGTTGTGATTGTTCTAATTATGTTTAGGATTGTACCCATTTTGGTTTAATTTCCCAGATCTTGTCTTGATTTACTTTGATTTCCATATATCTTGCCTTGATTGCTTTGATTTCCCCAAATCTTGCTTTGATTTCCCCATATTAGGCTTTGATTTTCTTGACTTTGCCCTTTTCAAATTAGGGTTTTTGGTAGTTTCTTTGAAGATGGCGGGTCAGCCTGTTAACCCGCAAACCTGTCCAATTGCAGGTCAGATTTGGTTTTTCTACCCGTTTTTATTATACGGGTTAACTCGACTTGACCTGTTTTTTTTGGGCCACTAACGGGTCAGGCTGAAGCAGGCCATGTTAACTTGTTTTTACATCCCTTAGTAAAGTCATTGCTTTAAGTTTAAAAAGAAAAATCTTAGAAAGTTTTATTTAGTACTGATTGTTTTAGACTTTCAAGAAAAAAAAGTTTATAAAGTTTTATTTAGTATTAACTCTTTTAGGTCTCTAAGAAAAAAATGTCTAATTTTGTTTAGTAATAATTATTTAGGTCTCCAAGAAGAAAAACCTCAAAAAAATTCAAAATTTAAATTTTAAATAAAATTATAATACATTTTAACATAAATTGTTTTATTAATAAATAAAAAGATATTATTATTAAGTTTGTTTTAAGCTTTCTAAAAGGTCACTTTTGGATGTGACCTTGTTGAATTCCAACAATACCATGTCAAGTTCACTCTCATTGATATATCTCATCCCCTCCAAAGAGTGAACCATTCTTTGAATCGGTTCACAAGTTATAGTCACCGGAGAGACTCAAACAACTCTATAAGGGCATCCATGGGCACTTCCAGAATGTACAATTCATAAGTTGTGATTGTGCAATCATTTTTTTGCTTTAGGATTGAGCAATCTAGAAAAGTTATTTTTTATTTTGGTGTATAATTCGAAAGTAATTTTGGTTTTCAAATTGTAAAATTTGGAAGTCATTCCAAATTATGCAATTTAGTAATATTTTCAAGGTTGCTTTTAGTTTCAGATTGTACAATTCGAAAGCTTTTTTTTTTTTAATTTTCAAATTGTATAATCTTGTTGAGTTGATGAAATAATACATCTTGGAAAGTCTCATATCACCTAGCATAAGCTATGGAGTGAGTGTTAGTGACAATATAATGAACTCTAAGTTCACGGATTTAGATTCCCCAGTCAAAAACACTTTAAGCTTGTATTTGACTATTCTTGTAGTAGAGTGTTGTGAGATTTGGGTTAAATTCTTGCTTTGGAGAGTGTGAGTGTACTTGGGGTCAAAGGACATGGGACATTTGTCTATGTGTTGTAAAAATTCAAAAACTAATCCAAAAAAAATTTAAAAAAAAAACACAAATTGACACATGACACTAACTTTAACACCATTTGTGAAAACACTAATGGCAAGGACCAAATTGAATCACTTTTAAAAAACCAGGACCAAATTGAGAGAAAAAAAACCTAGAGGACCAACTTGACACTTCTTGAAAAAAGCAAGGATCAAAAGAGTAATTTAGCCAATATTTTATTTACCAACAAACAATATGGGTTTAACCAATATAATTTTGTCTTAATTTAAAAAAATATTTACTGCTTACTTAATCAATGTAACATATGACATAAATCTTTTTACTTAATTAAATAAAAGTGTCAAAAGTATTTTGTGTCCATATAGAATTAGTTTAAATTAACACTAATTCTTTTTTTAGTATTGGGACAACTAATAATCGTATTATCATAGTGACATAAAAATTAAGTGATAAAATTTTATGTATATAAAAGAGTATTGATTCACATTTAGAATTAGAGTAAAGTTATTTTAACAAATATAGTCTCTTACTCCAATCTAACAAACTCTATGTGGCTTTTCTCATTGTAGCGGCTAAAGGTTTTACTGTAACAAAAATGACACGGTGACAAGTGTTCTTTTATAAAATGGCATCTAGCATATACATTTTACTCACAATGGTCAATTGTGGCACCTGGTGAAACAACACACAAAATACCACGTCAACTACACTTTATCCAACACAACTTTATACTAGGTTTATGTATGTGATAACTACCTTTTAACTAAGTTGAGTAGGTGGTTAGTTGGGCACAAATATTCGATCACCAATGCTATTTTGTTGCAATGGGTAAATGTTTCTCCACAATAATAATGATAGTGTGGATCCAATAAAGAATGAAAGAACACTTGCTACTATGTCATTTTCGTTACAACGAAATATTTAGTCGTTGAAGCAAGAAAAGCCACATGAACTTTTTCAAATGGGAGTAAGAGACTATGTTTGTTAAAATATTAACACCATTACAATTATTATTCAATTTTATATGACATTTGATTTAAGTGTATGTTAGGAACCCAAAATATGTATGAGAAAATAAGACAAAAAAGAACTAAAGATAAACTCCCAAGAATATTATATGTAAAAGCCAAAGATTACAAAGGAAAAATATCCTTTCATTTAGGGCATTCCCTATCATAACAGGAAAAGACTATCAATACAAAAACATATCCCCTAACTCTCCCTGACATGACAATATATAAAATTTTTCAAAAAGTCTTTGCCTCATATTAGATAACAGCTAACTGTTAACCAGTTAACTACGTATGCTTTTATTTTTATCCTTATAGTATACTTTCTGTTAATGTGTATAAATTTCTTTAATTAGGAATCCTGATAATTACTCCCAAAATATCTTTTATAATCCTTCTCTTTATTGTATATCTCCTTCAATCTCTCATATTTATATAAAAGATGTGTTATGTTGCCTATTTAAGAAAGGGAGGCTGAAGAATGCAAAATCAAGCTTTAAGCTCTTCTAAACACAAAACGTGTGTCATATAGTATGCTCTATTTTGTCTTAATATTCTAACATGGTAACAGAGCTTGGTCTCTGAATCATTGTCTTCTCATAGGTTATAGTCTTGTATTCTTGTGGTTGTCTTTAATAGTCTTGTATTCTTGTGGGTGTCTTAGAGTGATTGACATCTTGTACGTTATCTTCTTCGTGAGTTTCGTCTTATTCAAAAAGTTTTGTGAGTTCGCTAACCCGTCCTCCTTCTCATTGGTGTTGTCTTGGTTCTCTCTAAGACGCTATAGAAGGTGTGATGACCTCCACACACAAAATGTGTGGCATCATCTTCTTCGTGAGTTTCATCGTGATTCAAAAAGTTTTGTGAGTTCGCTACATAGAAGATTGCAAGTACTGGAACCCGCCCTCCTTCTCCTTGGTGCTACCTTGGTTCTTTCTTTGAAGTCGTCATAGAAGGTGTGATGTCCACCACACAAAGCGTATGAGTCTTGTTTTGAAACTCCTTGTTTTTTTTTTCTCCATCCTAGCAGCAATTGAAAAGCCCTAATTGGAGGTTTTTTCTTCATCATGTCTTATGATTAATCTGAATTGTATCTTGCTCGATTTAATGGCGAATATTATTCTGTTTGGAAATTCCAATTTAAACTATTTGCCAAAGGCAAAGAATTATGGGGTCATATTGAAGGAAAACTTCCAACACCTACCAGTGCAGTAGATTTGGCAAAATGGGAAACCAAAGATGCCCAAATCATGACCTGGATACTTAGCTTTGTTAAGCGTCATTTTATTATTAATATGTGGCCTTATAAGACTACTAAGGACATGTGAGATTATTTGAAAAATATTTATCATCTTGAAGGTCTCAATTGGAGTATGAGATGGCTAATTTCACAAAAGGGAGTTTATCAATTCAAGAATATTTTTTTGCTTTTCAAAATCTTTGGGATGAATATTTCAATGTTATTTATGATGGTATTTTTGGTGCAACCCTTTTTGTTATTCAAATTGTGCACAAGACTAGCAAAAGAGATCAATTTTTAATGAAGTTGCGATTTGACTTTGAAGCCACTAACTGTAATTTTATGAATCGCAACCCAGTGCCAACTTTGGATGCTTGCTTGAGTGAACTTCTTTGCGAGAAACAACGTATAGCAACTCACGTAGCCATGGAACATAACACCAGTTCTACTGCTCGTACAATGTGGCCTATGTAGCACAAGGAAAGAATAAAACCAGATATATGTGTTTTGTCCAATGCTATAGTTGTAAAGGATTTGGTCATACTGCAAAGGCTTGCACACAAAAGTGTTGTAACTACTGCAAGTAGCGAGGGCATACTATCGCAGCTTGTCCAATTCGTCCTAAACAGAAGTAAGGAACTACTTATCATGCCTTTGTTGGTGTTTCAAGTGTTGCTATATTGCCTGCTTTTGCTTTTGTTCCTACACCTCCTACAAACACACTTACCCTTGAAATGGTACAACGGATGATTATGTATGCATTTTCAACTTTTGGCCTCTCAAGTAATTCATAATTTTCCTCAAAACCTTGGTACTTTGATTTTGCAGCATCTAACCGTATGACAAATTCTCCGGTGTCTCTATCTAATGTGAAAAATTATGATGGTCATCAGAAAATTCATACAGTAGATGACACTTTTTTATATATTAATGTTATTGGTGATAATTCCCCTTCTTTGCCTAATGTTTTTGTGTCACCCGGTCTTCCTACAAATCTTATTTCTATTGGTCAATTAGTTGATCATGGTTATAATGTTCAATTTTCTCGTTTTGGTTGCATTGTACATAATCAATTGTCCGAGAAGATCATCCTGAAGGGACCTAAAGTGGGACGAATCTTTCTGATATGTTTATCTTCCTTCCTAAATTATCCTAATTTTCCTTTGCTTCCCCTATTTTGAATTGATGATAGAAAGGTCAGTAAAATGTGGCATAATCATTTCAGTTATCCAAATTTTCAGGTGTTGAGTACCTTGTTCAAATCTAGTTCTTTGGGTAATAAAGTTTCTTCATTTTCTTTTGATTGTACTACATGCAAACTTGACAAAAGTAAAATTTTACCTTTTCCACATAATGCAGTTTGTGCCCATCATTGTTTTGACATTATTTATAGTGATGTTTGAGGGATTTCACATGTTGTTTCTCATGCAATTTATAAGTATTTTGTTACTTTCATAAATGACTATAGTAGATTTACTTGGGTATATTTTCTTCGAGCTAAACCAAAGTTTTTTCTGTTTTTCAATGTTTTGTCTAATTTCTTAAGACCTAATTCTCTGCTCACATAAAAATCTTAAGATCGAATTCTAGAGATGAATATATGTGTAATGACTTTCATAGTTTTCTTCAAAATGAGGGAATTATATCACAATGTTCTTGTCCTTCCACACCACAACAAAATGGTGTTGTCGAAAGAAAGAACCGTCACTTTCTTGATGTTGTTCGTACTCTTCTTGTTGAATCCTATGTTCCTCCTCGTTTTTTGTGCAAAGCGCTTTCTATGATTGTTCATTTGATAAATATGTTACTTTTTCCTACTCTACATAATGTTTCTCCTTTCTTTAAGTTGTTTAGGCATTTTCCTTCCTACTCTGATATTCATACTTTTTGCTAGTGTTAGTTTTGCACATCTTCCTACTCATGACGTAACAAACTAACTATCCAACCTATTAAGTGTGTTTTTCTTGGCTATGCTCTTACTGAAAAAGGGTATGTTTGTTATGATCATTAGTCTTGTCGCATTAGAGTTTCAAGGAATGTAATTTTCTTTGAAACACGGTACTTCTTTCCTTCATATCTTGTCCCCTCATCTTCTTCTTTATCTCTCATGCTCCATTTTTTCAGATTCTTCCATAAACTATAGGGTAATTCAAGCCTGGATTTGTATATGAAAGACATTGTTACCAACCTACTGATACCCTTCATGATTTTGCCTTGACACTTGATCTTGTCACTACTCCTACATTAGATCTTGTCTTGTCTATCTTACCTCTTTGTAGGTCCACTCGTTGCTTTAACCTCCTAATTGATATGGTTTCTTTACACATGTCCCTTTATCCACTACCTTGTCTTTTATTTCTATTCCTTCTAGTTATAAACAAGCTATGGAACATGAATGTTGGAAAAAGATAATGCAAGAAGAACTACAAGCAATTCAAGAAAATCACACTTGAGACATTGTGTCTTATCCTCCTATGGTCAAACCTATTGGAAGTAAATGGGTGTTCCCAATCAAGCTTTGTTCTGATAGCTCTTTGGATTACAAAAAAGCTCAATCAGTGGCTCTTGGTAATAGAAAGGAGTATGGGATTGGTTATGATAGGACATTTGCTCATGTTGCTAAGATGACTACAATTCAGACCATTCTTGCTATTATTGTTTCTCAATCTTGGCCACTGCATCAAATAGATGCTAAGAATTCTTTTCTTCATGATGATCTAAAAGAAGAAATTTACATGAGACTTCCTTCTGGTCCTTCTACTTCTATTGATGTTTGTAAACTACGACAATCTTTGTATGGCCTTAAAAAGTCCCCTCAAGCTTGGTTTGAGAAGTTTTGTACTACTACTTAAGTTATGCTTCACATTGAGTCAATATGATTATTCTCTCATTTTTCACAAGTCTCCTACGAGTATCGTTCTCATTTTGTTTTATGTGGATTATCTCATCATTACGAGTACTGATCATGGGTTAATTACTAAGTTGCAAGTTGAGCTCCATGTAACATTTCACATTGAAAGATCTTGTTCAACTCGCATACTTTTTAGGATTGGAGGTACATCATCGATCCAATAGCATTTTTTAAAATCAACAAAAATACATTTAAGATTTGATCAATTTGGTGGATCTAGATGGAAAGACTTCAGTTCATACTCTTATGGAAGTAAATGTTAAATACATGAAGGATGAAGGAGATTTTTTTCCTGATCCCACTCTCTATCAGTGTTTGGTAGGAAGCCTTATCTACCTAACAACTATTAGACCTGAAATTTTGTATGTTGTTCATCTAGCTAGTTTGTGTCGGCTCCTTGACATCTTCTTTTTTCTGTTGTTCGACACATTATTCGTTATCTTATAGGATCACTTACATGTGGATTATTCTTTCCCAAAGACTCCACTTTACAACTTATGGCGTAAAGCGATGTTGATTGGGTAGGATACCCATATACTCGTAGGTCTACTAAAAGTTAGTGTATGTTTCTTGGCGGTGCCTTAATTTCTTGGAAATGTAAGAAACAAGATCGTGTTTCTAAATCTTCTACTAAGGCTGAATATCGTTCAATGTCGTTTGTTGTTGCTGATGTTGTGTAGTTATGTCGTCTTTTGGAGTAGCTTGGTTTTTCATAATCTATTCCTATAACTCTTCATACTAATAATACAAGTACTATTCAAATTGCTACAAATCATGTGTTCCATAAACGTACAAAGCATATTGAAGTGGATTGTCATTATATCGTGAAGCCTTGAACAACAATGTCATCTCTCTCCTTTACATACAAACAAAACATCGTGGTCATAAAGAGTATCCTTAGATGCTTTTGAAATAGTGTCTGGCCTTAAGATCAACTTTAACAAAAGTAAACTAGGAAGCATGGGCGTTCAGGATAACATGGTCAAACATTTTGAATTGTAGTGTTATGAAGGTGCCTTTTAAATATTTGGGCATACCAATAGGGGCAAACCATAGGGGAAAAGATTTTTGGCAAGATATGATCACAAAAAGAAGAAAACGACTAACTATTTGGAAAGGAAAGTATATATCTTATACTGGTAGAGTAATACTCATAAATTTGGTATTATCTTCTATAACTCTATATTACTTATCATTGTTTAAAATTCCTGTTAGTTTGGAGAAAACAATTAAAGAAAAACAAATTGACTTCCTATGAGGGTGGGGGTTAGGAAGGAAGGAAGATTACATGGGTAAAGAGGAATTCCATTAGTAAATCTAAAGAAGAGGATGGTCTTGGAGTAAAGGATTTAAAATGTTTTAACATGGTTTTATTGGGAAAATGGAAGTGGATACTTAGAAAGGATCATACAAGGATATGGAAAGACATTTTAGAATCTAAGTATGGATCATGGAGAACTTTAGATGACGGTAAGGATTCAAATCACGAGTCTTAATGGTGGAGAGATATTAGGAGAATAACTGGTGGTAGACAAAGAGATAATGGTTCACCATAAACATAAAATGGAGCATAGGTGAAGGTAATAAAATAAAGTTTTGGTAGAATATTTGGATTGGGGAGAAACCGCTAAAGGAAATGTATCCAAGACTATATACGAATACAATCTTGAAGCAAGGCACTTTAGGGGATTTTGGTTTTTGGGATGTGGTCTATACCTTGGACAAGATGTTGGTTTTAGTGGGAGAAAACTATGATTTCTGACTTGGCCAAACAAATAGAAGGGACAAATCTATATAAATAAAAGGATGATGAGGGACGACGAAACACAAGAATACACAGTCAAATTAGCTTACAGAATGTTAATGTTCGAAAGTAGTGCTCACCCAGGATTTAGATATGATGTGTTCTGGAAAACTAAAAGTTTGCCATCAAGTTAATTTTTTGCATGGAGAGTGCTTATTAATAAAGTGTCGACATGTGATAATCTGAATAATAGGGGAGTACGGTTAGGAAGCAATACATGTGTTTTGTGTGATGTTACTAATGAGACATTGAGTCATTTTTTTTAGCAGTTTGAGCTTATTGGACTTAGCAATAAACGTAATCAGGTGTGTCGATGCATGTGGTTGGCTATTGTCTGGGACATTTGGATCATAGAAATAATGTCATTTTTAGAAATGCAAAAGTAGATGATGAGGAAGTTTTTATATTAACACAAACTAGAGTTTGGGCATGGATCACGAATAAGTATTCAATGACTACTTTCTCTTATTCTGATTGGTATTTATGCCCAATCACATGTCTATTCATTCTTTAAATGTATATTCCTCCTTTAATTAAGCAGAAAAACAACAAGGTGAATGATGATTTGAGTTTCATGGTTTGTTTAACACATAAGGGTTTATACAAAACAACACCTTTTTTCCTGTGTTTCCGGGTTTTCTAATGCAGATTCATTAGTAAAACTGGAAGGAAGGATGTTATGCTACCTATTGAAGGAATATGCTCAGGACTAGGATGTATTACCAAGGTTTCACGCAGATGCCAATAGTCATGTTTTTAAGGTTTTAACCTCGAATGCTGATATAGTGAAAGCTTTGATGTAAAAGGTCCTTGTTATTCTATTGGGATTTTCGTGGGCCTTTATCTTTTCTTCTATGTTTTGTTTTACGAGTAGTTGTTTGGGTTTACTCTTGTAAATGAAAGTATCTTTCTCCTTCTTCTTTCTTTCTTTTTTTCTTTTTTTTAAGGGTTGGGGCATCCTTATTGTCCATTTTCAATTCATATTTATCATTGCTGATTAAAAAAAAATCTTTCTCCCTTACATCTCTAATGATCTTCAAGTTGTTGATATATTTACCAAAGCTATGACTAGACAATGTCACTAGTTTCTTGTTGACAAATTGTTGCAGGTTAACTTACCAACATCCATTTGAAGGGGGGATATTAATGTGTATAAATGTCTTTAATTAGGAATCTCAATAATTACTCCCAAGATATCTCCTTTAATTCGTCTCTTTATTGTATATTTCCTTCCATCTCTCATATTTATGTTAAAGATATGTTATGCGGCCCGACAAGGAGGTTGAAGAGTGCAAAGTCAAGCTTCAAGCTCTTCTAAACACAAAAATTATGTCATATAGTATACTCTATTTTGTCTCGATATTCTGACACTTTCAAGTACCCCTTCTTTTTCCCTAACTTTGTCTTCAATGTTGAATTCAGGAATCTAGTCGTGTATTGTTGAAATATCTTCCTACATGGATGCTTTGGACTTGCCCTTTGGCCATTGCACCAACCCTTGTGGTGGCTCTAGTGCTTGTGCTTCCACAACCTTCTCCCACTATGCACATCTTCTAAAACAAATAGTTGAGCAAGATGAAGCTCATCATAATCATCATCATGATTCATTGCTTTGGTCAGGAGTACACTTTTTATACCTTTTGAACCTCCAAAACCCACAAACAAATTGGAAAAGTTGCCTCCAAATCTCCATTCAATGTTGTTGCAAATTCTTCCCAAGATGGGTTCTTGGACTTTTGTCTCCAAAAATTCAAGCAATGGCTTCCCTTCCCCTCCGTGTTGATGAAAGCCAAGCAAAGTTTTTTGGTTAAATTACTCTTTTAGTCCCTCTATTTGTCATGAAATTTCAGTTTGGTCCTCAAGTTTTTCGTTGTCTCAATTTGGTCCTCATTTTCTTAAAAATGACTCAATTTGGTTCTCACCGTTAAATATGACCAGATGGTGTTAAGTCAACGCCACGTGTCAATTTCTGGTTTTTTTGAATTTTTTAATATATATTTTTTAATTTTTATTTTTGACACGTGTCACTTCACAGTTGTACCACGTGTCAAAGTGACTCAATTTGGTCCCTATATTTGTTTTTAGTTTCAATTTAGTCCCAATTTTTGTAAAAATGAAGCAATATTGTCCTCCTTAGATTGAGACTCAATTTAATCTTTGTATACAACTTATGATGATATTCTTAATAAAATTGACGTTTTTATTAAATATTTATAGAAATATTTTTAAATAAGTTTTATTTTTAGTTTTATTATTAAACAAAGTTAAACCCCAAACTTAATTTCAAAAGTTAACAATTTTGTCATCATATATAAAGGCATCAAGTGTATCATATTATACAAACTTAATAAAAATTAAAAATCAAATAACTTA
>Ga0209389_1002293_pt1 | contig 14524 bp, 2 predicted proteins | sample CowpearedBW_FD_187526 | JGI IMG/M metagenome (GOLD analysis project Ga0209389, IMG submission 187526) | Root nodule microbial communities of legume samples collected from California, USA - Cow pea red BW (SPAdes) (version 2) | ecosystem: Host-associated > Plants > Roots > Nodule | place: USA...
TAAACCAATGCTACACACAAACATTTATATACAATTTTATTTTTCTTAAAATAATCCGATTCCAAAAAAAAAAAACACTCGTAATTTTAATATCTATCTATAATCATTATTATTAAAATCTGTGAATACATTTTATAATAAAAAAATACAACCCACACTTTTTCCAAAATCTATTTTAATATATATGTAACTAAACTAAAAACAATAAGCAAATAACTTCAATAAGATAAAATAATATTATCTAATATTATTATATATTAAAAAAATTTAACCTAAAAAGCATTTCACATTTCATAATGGATTTATCCATTAAAACTGGATAAACATATCATAATCATCAATAAAATACACTTTATCATTCCATAATCCAAGGTAAAAATGAAATTACTAAAATAAATCCATATATGTTGCTCTAGCCAAAGTTCAAACAAACCACCACCAAGTTTAAAACAACACTCCAAACCAAACAAACTATCACATTTAACTTGACATACGACTTCACAATAATCATTAATTACTGACGAATTATTTCATGCTCAAATTTGTATTGTCAACGAATTATTCCATCGGTAAAATCCGTTGAGAATTCAAAAAATTTTTACCATCGGTTAAATCTGCCGATAAAATAAGTGGAAAATTTCATGCTCAAATTTGTATTGTCGACGGATTAAAAGAAGAAGAAGACGACGACGGCGGTGACACAGACGACGGTAGTGGCGACGGTGGCGATGGCGACGACGTAGAAGAAAAAAACGAAAAAAAAAATGAAAGAGGGTGGAGGAAGAAGATGAACAGTGCATGTTATTTACCAGAAGGAGAAGAAGAAGAAGAATAAAGAGAGGGAAGAAAAAGAAGAAGACAATGGTGGTGACGACGACGTAGAAGAAGAAACGAAAAAAAAATGAAAGAGGGTGGAGGAAGAAGATGAACAGTGCATGTTATTTACCGACAAATTTTTTGGTAATTAACGACAGATTTTTCGGTTAGTAATTATCGACGGATTCTTTTCGTTGGTGAGTTTACCGACGGATGTTTTGGTCGGTAATTACCTACGGAACATGATTTCCGTCAGTAAATTTTACCGACAAGAGTTTATTTACAGATTTTTGATCGTCGATAATCCATCGGTAATGTTGATTTAGCGACGGATTTTGACCATTACCGACAGATTTTAACTGTCGGTAATATCAGTTTTTCTTATAGTGAATGTTTATGAAAGCTACAATTTTATATAATTTGTTATGTGCTACATTATGGATTTGTTATGCGAATATTATTTTATGTATTGATGCAAAATGTTCTTTTTATTATTTCTTTTATAAAGTTTAAATGAAATGTGCAATTGTAGTATATGTTAAGATATGTCAAATATTCTATTAGCAAATATTATGTAATCAAATATTGTGTTAGCTATAATTTAGGCATGATTACCTTTTTGAGAAAATATGTGAAGCTGTCATTCCTTTAATAGATGAGGAATTATAACACCCTTATATGTATATATATGGTACCTTATTCTTTGAAATAATATATCATAATTATTCTTTCAATCCTTTTTATATGGTATCGAGAGCCAAACACCAACATCCTCTATAATATAGGAAGCAATGCATCTTTATTTTAATTTTTTGATGGCTCCTTCCGATAAATATCAAACAAAGAAACATGATTTTGGGACTTTCGCTGCTATCCATATGCACGAAGCACTCACCCCTGAATGACTTGATGACACCAACTATGTTGAGTGGTCGTTGAACACATAGAATAAGACTAGAGGCAGAAAACGTTGGGGTTACATCTCTTGAACAAAGGCTGCAGTAGAAAACAGGAAATTTTATGAATATGAAGCATGGGAAGATGAAAATTTCTAGTCAAGTCTTGGATTTTGGACTCCATGACGAAACAAAACAAATCCCTCTTTATTCGCTTAGCTACGACAAAGGACATTTGGAACACTGTGTAGCAAACATACTTAGTCAACCAGGATGCGCCTCAATCATATCAATTATATCGCGAGGTAATATCTACTCAGCAAAATGAAGGATTTGTTATTACATATTTTGGTAAATTGCAAAGATTGTGGCTCGAGTATGATACTATCACGAATTGTACCATGGAATGTCCTAAAGATGTTGAAAAGTATAACAACATGATTAATCATCAACGAGTTTATGTCTTTTTGGCTGGCTTGGATACACATTTGGATGCAGTTCGTGGTTGTATCCTTGCTACTACTCTCCCTTCCAAATGTTCAATAAATTTATGCAACTGTTTGTGTAAGACCCGAGAAAAATTAGACTAAAGGGAAACACATAGAAAAAATTAATGGCTTGATTCATATTGTTGATTTATTTAATTTATTTAGGTTATTAAATTATGAAATATGAAATATGAAATAATTATTATATGAGTGATTTAAGTTATTTTTGTATTTATAATAATTATTTAAGTGATGTAGGTTATTGTTTTATTTATTTTTAAAATTTAATATTATATTAAAGTTGCGGATATGTATATATGGTTTATTGGTGCGTAGTATATAACGAGGAAGTTTATAGCTTGGTGGTTGGTTATATTTGTTGGGTGTTTTAGGGACTGTGTTCCAACCTTGGCTTGCTAATTGAAATGTGAGTGCATTTGCGTTTTGATTTTATCAAATTAATTTTCTCTCTCCAATTTTCGGTGGCGCCCTCGTGAAACTTTTTTATAATTTTATCTCTACTTTTACGTGCTGCAGCATGGCTTAAATTCTCTTCTTTTTCTTGTTTTTTTCTCTTTCTTTCTTCTTTCTTTCTATTAGAAAAGATATTGTAATTTAGTACATAGAGAATGCCTAAAGAAGCTATAAAAGTGATGTCTAAAACAGAGGTGATGCCTCATTTTTATAGAGTTTCAAGTTAGCGCTCAACTTCATTCAGATGGTGCTCAACAACAAGGATTTCCTCTAAAGTGGGTTCTCTTTCTAGCTTAGCCCCCTATTTTGGTGGTTAGAACTTGAGGTTACCTCCTTTGGAGGAGAGTTTCTTTGATGGCTTAGCTCTACAATTTGGTGTTGGGGGTTTTCTTATATGGCTCAACACCAAAATGTTGCTACTTAGTTACAAGGCCAAAACTTGAATTCTTTCTTTGCTACCTAAAGTGCTCAATGCCAATTTTTATGGATCAGCTATACCATCATCGATTCTCCAAAATTGATTGAAATACATAAATTTCATTAATTTAACAATTATTTATACCTCATTTTGTAATATTAAGCTAATAAGGATTAAATTGATGGATAATATAAACAATTCATGTATTGTAAGTGTCAAAATCATGTGAAAATTTAAGTAAGTTATATAAACTTATCAACTCCCCATAATATAAATCTTTGTTTGCCCTCGATAAAAGCAAGACAAATTAGTACAAAATTACAAAAATACATTAGCTACATAGGTTGGTTACAACAATGGTTTAACTAAGAACAATGAAAGTGTAGTGTAACAATTGAATCCTAATCACATATGAGCCACACATAGATAAAATTTAGTTTGTCATTAGATGTTTATCAACATCCAATTTAATCTGGGTAAATAATTTTTTTTTCAAAAAATAAAAAATATAAAAAAATATGAACATGTTTTTAATTAATGGTAAAAAATTATTTTTAATTATTCGAAGCAATATTCTTATAATAATTAGAATCAATATCCTTGATATTATGTTTGATTTGATCCCCGTAATGTGCTACTATCATGACAAATTTCTTCCTTATATTGTTTATTATAATTAAGGCTATGATTATATTGGTATTACTATGTGTGCATATAAATACACAGTCTATCATATGAAAGGGGGTCGAAAAAAGAAAAAAAAGATTTTCTGCACTTCTCTCTTTCTTTATTATCACAACTTACATAGACACACATCTTTTTTACCTCTTTTGGGAACAAAAGAGTGGGATTGATAGAGAAGAAGAGCAATTGAAAAGTTTAGAAGATCTGTCACTGCCATTTTATTTTTCTTTTGATTTATGTATTCCCAATTTTCACTATATATATTTCTTTTCATCGTATGTGTTTTTTTATTACATTTAACTTTGGCTGTCTTTTATATACATTAGTTCTACTATTCACAAATATCTTATTCCAAAAATCATAAGAAAATATTTTTCCTAATTTCTTTATGTACACACATTTCCAAATAATTAAAAATACCCAAAAAAAACATAAAAAGGTTTTCAAAATTACAAAAGAATCAAATCAATTTTTATAAGGTTCATTTAGAACTATGCGATCCTATTCCATTGTGAATAGAGATAAGTAGGAACAAGACCAATCATGGTCGGGTTCACCAAATAAAAATTAATTCATTTCTCAAATAGTTTTTTAAAGAACTATGTAACCTTGATTTTCTATTGTGAATGGAGATACATAGGAGCGAGGTACATCTTTGTTGGGCCCAAAATATTTTATTTTATTTTTGAACAATGTTTTCTTATGTTTGGGGAAATTAAATATTTTGAAAACCACATATAGTTTTGCACATTTAATTAAAGGTATCATCTTAGGACGAGTATTGTAGGATGCTAACGTCTTCCCTATGCGTAACCGACACCCGAACCCAAAATCAGATTTTCATAGACCTTGTCTTATCTTATCTTTTTAGTTTTTCCACAGTTTTCCAAAATAAACTATGGTGGCGGCTACAAGCTTTGTTTATTTTCAATTTTTTTTCATCGTCTCATTGTGATTTTGGTTGCGACAGATGGTGATCCTATTGGGGACGCTAGACAACCATCCCATTTATTTGGATGTGGAAAATTAATGTGATTTTTCTCTATGGTTTTTTTTCCTTTTCTTATATATTTTTGTCTCTTTTGATATTTGGAATAATTGTATGTGTATATTCTTCTTTATTTTTATATTTGAAGAATTGCTAGATATTGAACCTGAGGGTAGACGACATTGTTATATATCTGCTTGGGTCTTTTCTAGTTGTTTTATAAGTGGGTGTTTGGTATTACATAGCATTCTCCCTTCAGAAACACTTTGTTCATTATATGAGTGGGACCTATACTTGGGTCTGTGTTGCTTAGAATTAAAGGGGATTGTGTAGCAGTGCCACAATGGATGTACTTCCCAAGTGGTCATTGTGAAAACCCCAGCTAGAGTTTGTTGGCTTCATTGGTAATCTCACTTCTTTTTGTTTACCAACTGTTGTGGGAAATGCCATGAAGTGGACCATAGCCATAGTGACTTTGATCTTTAGGTATTAGGGAACTATCCTTGTTAGTGCATATACTTTGCCTTAGAAGTTTAAGTTGTCAAACCTTTGTTAGTGCATATCCTCACCTTTTCTAGTATATAGTAATAAATTCATCACACATTTTGTCATCACATCATAAAAAAAAGGAAACAATGCCTCATAAGGCATAAGCATACATTCCATTTGCATATCATGTGAATAAGTGCCCTTCGATGCACTATATCAGTCTTGTACTAGGCAATGGTTGAATTCAGGTTCTCCTTAGGGATATAGGCCCTCTGCTAGGTAATGATCGAATTTGGGGTTCTCCTTAGGGATATTAACCATCTGCTAAGCAATGGTCGAATTCAGGCTCTCCTCAAGGATATTAACACTTTGTTAGGCAATGGTCGAATCCAGGTTCTCCTTTCGGATAACAACTTTGTCCTTGTAAATGACCGAATCCATGTTTTCTCTTTTGGATTGAGACCTTCTACATGATAATGGGCACTGAGTTCTTTTCTTTCAGATAAAGACTCTCAACTTAGGAATGGTCAAGCTTGTCTTTAAATCTGTTTAATTCTTTTCTCTTGCTTTTTTCTATATTTCCTTTTGAAACTCGGGTGACATTAATGTTTTTATCATACTTATCCTTTACTACGATAATATGAAAATGTTAAACTTTCATATTATCTAGTAACATCTAAGTACATAGGGGCATATATCAACACCCAATTTCGTTCAGGTCAATAAATTTGTTTTCAAAAAATAAAAAATATAAAAAACAAATATAAACATGTTTTAAGTAATGGTAAAAAATTGTTTTTAATTATTAGAAGCAATATTCTTCACAATAGTTAGAATCAATATCCTTGATATTATGTTTGATTTGATTCCCGTAATGTTCTACTATCATGATAAATTCCTTTATATTGTTCAATATAATTAAGGTCAAGATTACATTGGTATTGCAATGTGTGTATATAAATACATAGTCTGTCATAAGATAGGATATTGAAATAACAAAAAAATATTCATTACACTTGTTTGTTTATTTCTTATCACAACTCACACAAATACACCTCTTTTTTACCTCATTTAAGAGAAAAACAAAAGTCATGGAGAATATGGAAAAAAAAAAAGAGAGAGGAGAAAAGACAGTTGTAATGTAGCGAACAAAAGAGTAGGATTGATAAAGAAGAATTTAAAAGGTATGGCACTGCCATTTTTTTCCTTTTGATTTATGCATTCCCTATTTTCATGATATTTTGTGTTAATATTCTATGCATTGTTTTTACACCTAACTTTGGCCTTCTCTTTATGGACATTAGTTTTACTATTCATAAACATCTTATTCCAAAAATCATAAAAAAATATTTTTCCTCATTTTTTTAGTGTTTTTTTGGTCACTCGTGTTGTGTGACATCTATTTTCAAATGTCTATTTTCTAAAAAATATAAAAATAATATAAAGAACTAAAAATAAAAAATAATTTTCTTTGTTTACTTTTTGTGTTTGTCTAGTCGCTCCCATCATGTGACATTCATTTCCAAATAATTAAGAATATCTAAAAAACGTAAAATGGTTTTCAAAATTATAAAAAAAATCAAATCAAATCAAATTTTTTAAAGGTTCATTTAGAACTACATGATCCTTAATTCTCTATTGAGAATAGAGAAACATAGGAATGAGGTTAATCCTTATCGAGTTTGTAAGACACTTTTTCTGATTTAAAAATTGTTGGGCCTAGTTTTATAGGATGGCCTAGAGTCAGCCCATTTATTTTTCTAGGACTCCTTTCAACTGCCCACATACTCCCATTCTGCACCCTCAAACCAAAACATCTCACTTATTTCTCCCCTATCTGAAACAAGAGTTGTGCAGGGGCAGCTGCAAAACTCTCCTCCTAGTTAGTGAAAATGTTTTCACCATGTAAGTTGAGCTCAAACTCCTGTTTTCATCCCTCTCCATTTTAGTTGCTTTAGTTCTGTCTAGGGTTTCCTCTTTATAGCCTGTTTCTCGTTCTTGTGTGCATGCTTTTCAACTCTCTAATCTGTCTTTGGAGCTGTGGTGATGTTACTGTTAGAGCTCTCTTCTAACAAGTTGTTTTCCTAGTGTCGAGGTAAGGGAAGCTAGGGTTTTCACGTTTTTTTTAGTATTTGCCTGTTTTTAGTTTTGTTTCATGTTTATATTGCTTGTTTGTTGTAGTGGTTGCCTGGAAAATGTTGAAATGTTGTTTGGTTTCGAATGCCTATGTGTTGCATGCGTGAGTAGGGTGTTGACATGTGAAGCCTGGATGGTGTATCTTAAAGATTTGATGAAGCTTTGTTAAAGTAACTTGAGGACATGGCTTTGAAATCATGCTTACATTGATGAAGTTATGGAGATTTGATGTTACTCATGTCGAACAAGCGTTGAACGTGTGCCCTCCATATGGATCAATCATTAAGAAAACAAACTTGAAGATTGTAATTCACTTTGTAGACCATTTAGAATGTATAGAGGTCGTACCCCACCAAATTAAAACAGTTAAATGTAGTATACGAAAGTTGAACCAAGTCGTCTCCTAATGACCAATATTTTCGTCCAAAGCTTCAATTTCCAGATGAACACAACAATATAACACAAGGGGGTTTGGCAGATTCAGTTTCAACACAAAATTAAATTCGCAATGCAGAGAAATTTAACAGTTATATGAAAACACAATGATTCCTTGATTCAATTGAAAGTCCACCAATCACAGATTACCAAATTAATTTTTCTATTCGAATTTGCTCTCATGAACCCTAAGTAATCAACTAAGCGATAATTACCATGGATTCATTGTCATTAAGCACAATAGATTTTAGGCAGTTAACACCCACATATTGAAGCAAGTTGTGATAGAACCCATAAACATTAAGCAATGAATACGAGCCCTTAATGTGCACACATGAATTTGAGATTAAGCATGCATAAAAAACGTGTTTATCATCAAAATGCAACCTGAAATCCATGCAATTTTGAATACAACGCAGAAACGATCAACAATCTCATGGTTTCATTTCAATTTCGTCAAGGAATCAATGCAAAAAGCTTAGCTAAACATGGAAATGGAGCACACAAGCCCTTCAAAACGGAATTCACAAAATCAGGGCATCAAACCCTAACCTATGAATTGTTAAAACGCAAATAAAAAGCAAAAGAGAGATTTCAAAGCTTCAATGGAATGTAAAACACTACTATGATATATAAATCCGAAAACCCCATCAATGGGTGTTGTTCCAAGTCAATAAAATCTACAAAATAAGCTGCCTAATATACCAAATGCATTCAAAATGTAAATCCCACATTGGGTGCTATCAAATGTGCATAGAAATGGCAAAAACTAGTGAAAAAACATAAAAAACAAGTAGAGCACATCCATGGACAGCCACCAAACCTTGAGAGAGCGAAAATGGAGGTTGGAGAAGAGTGAAGAAGAAGGGGTGCAGCTGGTTGCATGCCAAGAGACCTAATTTTCGTGGTCTATTCAACTCTGCCACCACTATTTACAAAATTGCCACTCTACCACTCAGAACTACAAAAATGCCACTATTGAGCCTCAAATGTTAGCCCATTCACTCAGATGACGTGGAAATGATGTTGAAATGATATGGCAACTCTCTTCAACTGAATATTGATGTCCAAGCTCCAAAATTGCTTCACCCAAATACCTAAAAGTAATTAAAAAAATGAAAATTTGGCCAAATAATGTGAAATTAACCCAAATTTGGAACAGTGGCCCAATAAAGCCTAACTGATGAAAACACACTAAAGATGAACAATTAAGCACTGAACAACTGTCAAATGAGTACACAAAGGCTAGTGAAATGGAGGAAAATAATGACTCATTAACAGTCTTTATTGTGTCTTTTAATCCGTTGAAATATTTCTCATTAGATTAAAATGTGTCTTTTAATCTGTTGAATGGATTTTTAATAGATTAAAAGGTTAACCTACAGTAGTCCTAACTATGACTTATTCAATCAGTTGATTTATTTTTTGATTTAACCTAAGTTAAGTGAAATCAACCGATTAATTTGAAAATCAACCTGTTGAATTTGATAACAGTTTGACTATAAGAGTTGTATTTTTCAAAAGAGAGATAAGAAGACCATTTTTGGGCGCAAAACTATTATGGAAACCTAGGAATTCTCTCTCTTTCGTTATCATACAAATTGCAGCTAGTGAAGATTGATCTTGGAACAATTCTTTGAGCAATTTGCTTGGTGTTTAAAGCTTGGAGAAGGTGGTTGTGGTAGGTAGGGCTATGCTACCACTGAGGTTTGATCTTTCTCAAGATTTTTATGCATGCCTGGTGGTTTTCCAAGCCTAAAAGAGGTGTCTTGCTGTGGTGTTATGATTCTTGTGTGATTCAAAAGTCTTTTTGTGTGTGTTTTTGGATATTTTGAAAGTGTAAGGGTGTAAAATTTGTAAGTCTTTTGAAATAGTGCAAAGTCAGGCTCGAGTTGCCTTGACAAACTGGATGTAGCTCGGACTTGAGTGAACCAGTATAAAAATCTTGTGCATCACTCTTTTCTCTAACCCTTCTCTCTTGCATTATCATTTAAAGTTTAAAGAATTTGGATTTAAACCATCTTTTTGACATTCTTGAGTGTTTTGGTGGCATCTACAACATTGAGCATGTTTGTATAACTCATTAGAACTTGTCTTGATTGATCTTTTACATTGTTCTTGCTTTAAATCACAAATCGGCATTTCTATATTTTTTCCAATATTTTAGTTGATTGGTTTTCTGATTCAATCGATTGATCATGTGAGTACAACATCTATTTAGTAAAATCAATCGACTATTTATGTTTTTTATCGGTTGAAAGTGTATTGTCCAGAGGTGTTTTCATCCAAACTTGGTGATTGAATTGATTCAATCTAAAACAATTTTAAACCTTCAAAAGACATCATATTTTTTTAGCTAGCCAATTTGGTCCCCCTTCTTGGCATTTCAACCATGTCAAAACTTACACAGGGGAGGAACCTGTTGTTTTCGCCAAAGCAAGCAACCCTCGCCTAAGAGAGAATAGTAGAAAACTCTCTAGGTTTCTGCTTCAGTTGTCGCTTAGGTGATATGCCTCCAGTTTTAAGCAAAAGTAATCTCAGCCAGGCGAGGAGGTCTGACTTAAGCGAGAACTTGCTGAAACCTTGTAGTGCACATTATTCGAGCTCTCCCCAAAGCGAGAAGGGCTCACTTGAGCAAGAGAATCTGTTTCGCATGAGCAAGAACTTCCAGCTTGAGCGAGATTCAAGCAGGGAGACTTGTAATTGCTAAAAATGTTCCTTGATTGATTTGCCTACCTTTTTATAGCATAAAATATGATACCATGTTTGTTTTATGCCATGCAATGAGACTGAAATTGATGTGTTTGGTGTGAAATGAAACATGACTTGGTTGGTTGGTTGTGCATTGGCATGAGATTATAATGTTGAGATGACTTGTGGAATGTTATTGGTAAAAGAGTTTCATGGGAAACTCTTGATGATAGGGTGTTTAGTGTACGCCTTTATATAGAAGATGTCTAGATAAAGGAAGGTATCCTAAACTCTTATAATCATTCACACTCATATAGAGTAGAATGAATTATGTGGTAAGAGTGGCAGGAGCTCCTAGTCTTGGATGGTGTTTGAGCCTGAGACAGAATGAGATTAACCTTGTGTGTGGTTGGGTGATAACCCATTGTATGTAGACTCTGCAAAGTTTAGAAACCAACACAAGTTGATACTTCCTTTAGAATTCTATATGAAGCGCATAATTCAGATAACTGAGTTTGAGGGTCGTGCATTGCTTGCCTTCACATGCCTTATATGATGAAAATTATTTTTATCTCTAGCTTACCCTTTCTCTTTGTGTTTGTGTTTGTGTTTCTGTTTGGTTTTCTTTTTGCGATGATCACCAAATCCTTGGTGTGAGCAGACATGGAGACTCTTGGTGATCGTGATGTTGGCGGGGAAACTGTTGTTTAGTTAGGGTTCTTGGATCCTTTATTGCTCATTGTTGAGCCTTTCTCCTTGTGTACTATTATTTTGTACTTTCTTGCTCTGTGAGCAAATTTCCAGTTTAATCTAATCTGTGTTTAGATTATGTTCATGGCATTGTGTTGTGCCTTTGGGTTTCCATTCCAGTATTGTTTAGGATAATTGTAATGGTTGTTTCTTATATACTTTCTGTCAGTGCTCTATTTTATACTATAAACATACGACGTTCTATTTGTTAGAATTATTCTTTTAAATTGAGACGTTATAGGGTTCACCAAATAAAAATTAAAGCATTTCTCAAATAATTGTTTTCATAAAGAACTACATCATCTTGATTCTCCAATGTAATTGAAGATACATAGGAGTAAACGGGCCCAAAATAAATAAATAAAAAATTGTTTCTCTTTGAACAATGTTTTCTTATTTTTTGGGAAATTAAATATTTTGAAAACCACATACATTTTTGCACATTTAATTAAAGGTACTATCTTATAAGAGTTGGATTCTTCAAAATTTTATTGCATAATATTTTTTAGTTATAGAGTTTTCAGCTTTTTGACTGGCTTTTTAATCGTTGTTATTGAATTGGAAGCATTCAATACCTTTGTGACTTTGTTCTCTAAGGTAATGTCAATTTATTTTAACTTGAATCTACTCGATCTGAAACATTTAGGTCTGATATATTCAAAGAAAATATTTAAAATATTTGAAACTAATGACATTCTTAAAGTTATTGGTGTTACTAGTTCAAATATAATTATATAATAATTTATTATATTTTTTAAAAAAATAGTAACGAAATTTATTTAACATATTTATATTTATTTATCCATTAGTTCAAGAAGTCTATAAATACAATCTACTGCCATAAGGAGTACTTATTCAAATCCTTTTATCATTGATCATACAATTATACGTAATACTTTCTAATTTCTTGCACACTTGAGTGTCAAATAATCTTCTGCAGATAAATTATCATTTTCCTCTTCAGAACTTATAACTATCTCACTACAAGTCAATAATTTAACTCTTGAGAGTCTTATATATTCAGTGCAAGACTGAGGTTGATATTCTCTAGCAAAGTGTTGTAATTGCTGAGTGAATTGTACAAACTCTTATTGTTGAGAGTGAAACCAATTTTTCTTGAAGGAAAAGTTGACATTGGATGTAGGATCAGTTAGTGATCTGAACCAATATAAATCCTTATATTTTTTGCTTCTCTATTTATCATATTTTGTTGCTTTTTCTTAATCTTGTATCAATTGTATTCAAGTGATATTGCTTCTAGTTTTTGATAATTTGAGATAAGTTTTTAAAGTTGAGTTTTCAAGTGAATAAGTTTTAGAACCAACCCCGATCTTGGTTTAAACAAAGCTTATCTCTTTCTATAACGATATTTATTAATAATAGTCAAAAAGTGGGTAAGATAAAGATCTGGGCAGAAATCCTCTTTATTATCTAGTATAATATTGAAGTTGATATCCTGTATAGTTTTTGTAATTGTTGTTTGCTTTGTACAATTTTTTTTTTTTATCGTGAAACCATTTTTTATTGAGGAGAAAGTTGAGATGAATGTAGCATCGATGAGATTTGAACCAATATAAATTTGTGTTTTTGCTTTATCCCTATCATCCTTTTATATCTTTTATAATTCTTGTATTAATTAGTTTCAAGAAAAGTACATTATGCGTTTTTGACATAATTTAGCCTTCTCTTGGTTTAATAAAGCCATCTTTTTTTTTTCTAATAGCAATGACATAATGTTATCGTTTTTGTCCAATGCAATGATGCATCTTCTAAAAGGAGAATATACCATCTAACAAGAGTAGAAAATCTAATGTGGAGCCTAAAATCATCTACTATGTAATAGTAATCGAAAGTGAAGTATATAATATGGTAAATCAATCCAAAATCGTTTGTAAACAAATTCAATTGCAGTCTTAGTAAACCAAGTTTCAAGGGATGTATCCAGAAGTCAAAAGTTTGAAAAAGGAATATAGTAAAAGGAAGTTGTTGTGTACAACACTAAAGGAACGAAAATAAAACAAATAAAGAAACAAATTAATTCTCAATCATTCACAAAAGAATTGTTCAATTCATTCACAATTGAATTGTTCAATTCAGTCACAATTGAATTGTTCATTCATTATCATATAATTATCATTCACTTAACTTCTAAATAAAATCAAATTAATCAAACAAGCATCAATCAATTTCTTAAGTATCTCACACATTTTCAAGTAAATATACCAAGTCCTCATATGAAGAAATATATTGCTCAATCATATATCCTGTAAACGGTCAAGATGTCTAGGAAATCACTCCCTTCCCTAATGTTTTGCCTCCACTAAAGCGTATACTGCTTGGAAGACCTAAGAAGAAAAGAAGATTACAAGCATCTGAGATGAAGAAAGATGACACCCAGGTTACAAGAGGGGGGATAAGGAAAAAATGCTCAACATGTATGCAACTTGGACACAATAGAACCACTTGCCCACAAGCTCCACCATCTCCACTGTCGCAACCTAAATCGCGACGGGACGACGAATTAAAAATAAATTGATTTGGAAAAAGAGATTAGAAGTCGCCACCATAGTTTATTCTGGAAAACTATGGAAAACCATAAAAAACATAAAGTCCGCGAAAACCAAATTTAGGGTCCGGGAGTCGGTTATGCGTAGGGAAGGTATTAGCACCCTACAACGTTCGTCCAAAGGCAGTACCTTTAATTAAATTTGCAAAAGAGATGTGTTTATTTTAAATATTTATTTTTCCCAAAAGTAAGAACATAAATTGAACAAATATACTTTTGAGTGAAAAGGACCCGACAAGGATTAACCTTGGTCATACGTATTGTCATTAAAAATGAGAAATCAGGGCTACGTAATTCTTTATAAAATTGTTTGATTAAATGATTTAACTTTTGAAAGTTGTTTTTTGACATATTTGAAAAGGAATGTCGTGCGACGCGAGCGGCCAATTAGACATCAAACACATTTTTTTATAACTTATTTATTGATAAGAAAGAAAGTGTCATGCGAACGGTCAATTAGACACCAAAAACAATTTTTAATATTTTTGCATTTGAAAAGAAAGTGTCGTACCACTACAAAAAATCATGTATATTGTTACAATTTTAATATGACAGTTATTTAAAACCGTCGTATTTTACAATATAATACGATAATTGTAAGACTGTCACATTTTATATATAAAATACGACGTTTTTAACTGTCATTTTTTAAAGTATCATATTTTATTAGTAAAAGATGACGTTTTTATTCGC
>Ga0209389_1002299_pt1 | contig 14517 bp, 8 predicted proteins | sample CowpearedBW_FD_187526 | JGI IMG/M metagenome (GOLD analysis project Ga0209389, IMG submission 187526) | Root nodule microbial communities of legume samples collected from California, USA - Cow pea red BW (SPAdes) (version 2) | ecosystem: Host-associated > Plants > Roots > Nodule | place: USA...
ATATATATATATATATATATAACAATATTAGTTAATTAGTAACATAAATATGAGTAATAATAAAACTTGACATCTTTTATAATTAAAAGATTAAAAGTTAAACTTGGTATTAAAGTTTTACAATAACCAAAAGTATCATTCACGAAATTGTAAGAAAAGAAAAGGAATTTAAGTCTAATTAATTTATCCACTCATATTTTAAAACATTTGTTTATAAATAGTTTTAAAAAAAATATTTTTCTCGAAGGTGAAGGTAGTGCAGTAGCTGATGAAGATGATGAACACTAACTCTCTTCCATGCGTTTGGATTGTTGAATGAAAGTTATTTTTCTATCATATTCCACTTAATTCGGTCTATATAGTTAGTGCTATGTTTGGATTGAAAAGAGGACAAATAGTGAGCAATAGGCTACACCTACTCAGAGCATATTAATGAACAATATGAAGGTGAGAGTTTGTATTACTTACCAGGTTACTCACAGACCAGAGAAATCGCCCAGAAATCAGATATCAGCACCCTTCAGTTTTCGATTTTCGAGAATGAGAAACAGAGGCTTTGTTTCAGAGAAGGATTTTCCTTTAAAAGAATTCAACAATTAAAATTACTAATAAAATCTAAATTTCTAACGGTTAAGTAAAACCACCTTTAAAGAAGAAGAGAATTTTAGAATTATTTTAGTGTTATTTATCTCGATAAACAAACTTTTATCACCAAGGTTCACGAAAGAAAAAGCTTCAATTTTAATTAAAAAACAATATGAATTATGGCTAAGTTTGTCATTTATAATTCATATGCATGGTTTCGTTCTTGACTTAAGTTATCATATTCTACTTAATTCTGTCTATATCTAGTGCTATCTTTGGATTGAAAAGAGGACAATTTTGAATTATGCTTTTTTATACTTATCCGTAAATACAATTCAGTCCACTAAAACATGATATAAAATATGTAACAGAAACAAAAATAATTTTTTATCAGTATAAAATAGTGTAATATTTTTTTATTATTATTTTTATTACATGGACTTATCTTAATGCACAAAAATCACATTTGCATTCTAGGATTAGGCTAGTATGCATTAATCCTATCTACTGCCATCATATGTGCATTTCCGGTTGATAACTCTCATAGTATATCTCATATTCATATCATGCATTATGTTTTTATATTCAGTTTTACATTGCAAATATAAAGGAATCTAAATAAATTTGCCAATTCTAGGGCTCAACCCCATGGCCTCTACACTCCTTTACCTATCCCTTCTTTTCTTTGGGTAGACATGTCAATGTATTTCATACTAGAGCTCCCAAGGACAAGGAAAGGTAAGGATTCTATCTTTGTGATTGTGGAATGGTTGACCTTAGAGGTCTTAAAAGAGCACTTCTTAATGCCTCACATGAGAAAGCATGTGGAGAGACATTGTGGAAATTGCATAGCATGCCAAAAGGCCAAGTATAAGGCTCAATCCCATGGCCTCTGTACTCCTTTACCTATCCCTTCTTTGCCTTGGGTAGACATCTCAATGAATTTCATACTATAGGCCAAGTAGGTATTCTATCTTTGTGGTTATGGATAGGTTTCCTAAGATAGCTCATTTTATTCCATGCCATAAGGTAGATGATGCAAGTTTCATTCAAAATCTCTTCTTTAAGGAAGTTGTATGGCTTCATGGCATACCTAGGACCATGGTGAGTGATAGCGACACAAATTTCTTAAGCCACTTTTTGAAGACATTATATGAGATGCTTGGAACCAAACATCTCTTTTTTAATAGTTATCACACTCAAACAGATGGCCAAATCGAGATGGTGAATAGAACATTAGACCAAATGTTGAAGTGCATGATAGCCAAGAATCCTAGGGAGTGGGAAGACGTTCTTCCTCATGTAGAGTTTGCATATAATAGGGTGGTGCACTCCATAACTTCCTACTCTCCCTTTGTGGTTGTTTATGGGTTCAATCCTTTAACACCTCTTGATTTATTTCCTCTTCATACTCATGAGGCATGGACTTGCAAAGATGGAGAAGAGCGTTCTAAGATGATCCAAGATTTGAATGCCCAAGTCAATAAGAATATAGAGAGAAAGGTTGGGTAATACCAAAGGTTTGCAAATAAAGGAAGGAAAGTGGTCACCTTCAAAGAGAGTAATTAGGTATGGATTCACTTGAGGAAGGAGATGTTTCCTATATAAAGGAAGTCCAAACTCCACCCTATCGGGGATGGCCTTTTTGATTTTCTAAGGAGAATAAATAATAATTCATATGAGTTAGATTTACCCCTTAGTAACAACATGAGTCATACATTTAATGTGTATGATCTTTCTTCTTTTCATGTAGGTTTTACATATTCGTGGTCCAATTCTCTCCAAGAAGGGGAGGATAATGAGTCCATGACTCCTCATGAGAGCCTAGATGACCATCCTAGAAAGATTAATAGGAGCATGACTAGAAGAGAGGCTTCTAGAACCTTATTTGTTGAATTTGTTAAGAGACCCCTTCTATTACCTATAAAAAAGGGTTCTTCTAGACTTGTAAAATGGTTGAATATTTTAGTGTTTATACTACATATATTTCGACCACTTTGTGAGAGTGCTCTATTGAGAGTGTTCCTCTCCTTGTCTTGTCGTGAGCCTAGAGCTCAAGTGACGACTGTAAGACCCAGGAAAATTAAATGAATAAATAAATATTTATTTAATTAATGAGAGGGTGGGAATCCCTAAGTTAATTAATGCGAAGAAATAAGAAAATGAATAGTACTAGCTCAAGTGGTTAAGAGTACTTGGTTTTATTATTTTTCATGGATGTTTAACCATGAGGTGTAATAATATAAACATAAATGAGTATTAATTAGTATAAAACATGAATTGGTTGATTGGTTATGCAGTGGCTTGATAATTGGGTGGTTGTGTGTTCGAACCTTGGTGAACATGAAATAATTCTTTTTGTGTTCAGATTATTTTAGGTTCTGAGTAAAGATGTCCAGAAACCCTAGCCATCATAGTGGGAAAATGGAAGGGCTGGAAAAACTATAGAAATAATGGCATTTAAATGACCATTAACTCTGGTTTAATGGATTTTCGTATTTTATAATTTTATTTAATTTTGGTTGGAAAAAGAAGGGAGAGAGGGAATTGAGGGGTGAAATTCACATACCAACTAAAGGAGGGGTGGAAGAACGTTGATATGGTAATCTAAAGAGTGAGGGCTGGAGAGGGTTTTATGGATAAAGATCAAAGAAAGGACGATTTTGGATCAAGGAGGAAGCCTAGGAGCACTCTTGGAGCAAGACGACCAGGTTAGGGGAGTTGTAGTTGTACTTTGATTTAATTTGTTGTGATTGCATGATAGAATGGATGCATGAGTACTTATTTTTCTCTATAAATTTCTAATTATGTTGCATTTCTGGGAATTTTCCAAAAACCGCTTGGCGGGCCTTCAAAGCCGTTAGGCGACTCTTGTTCAAGAAACTGAGTTTCTGGGTTTCTATGAACCACTTGACGGTGATGAACTGCCGCTGGCGACTTGAGTGGGATTGGGTAGTTTCTTTTGTTTTTTACGGATTCTAAGATATCATGAATGGTTGTCAAGTTTCTTACGCACATTGGAATGATGATTTTATGTTATTGTTGGAATTTTCCTATCATTGATGGTGATTTTGATGTTTGGATGCTTACAAGAGATGTGGGGTTTGAAAAGGGATGGGAATGAATGTCAAATGAGAAATTAGGTTCCCAATTTTATTTATTTGGTAATGGAATCACTCAATTGAAGGTGTGTGCTTGCTAGAAATTTAATTAAGATTTGATTGTGATATTAAATGTCTGGATCATTGTGTGGGGGAAATTTTAAGGTTCTCATAGGCAGGTAAAATCTGGGATTTTACCCAGAACTTGATGCACCGCCTAACGGCAAGCTATGTGCCGCTAGGTGATGACCAGTGACCTGCAATTTTTTGGCTGATGGTGTGGGGCGTGATCTAGGGAATGTCTTTGGGGTTTAATTGGAATCATGCTTGTACTAATAGGATAAAACTGGAAGAATAAGACTATTGTGGTTTCCACACACTAAGAGGCTTGGAGAGTTATGGGTAACTTGACTTGGAAATTGAGAGTTTGATTGTAGGAAATAATGCAGGTGTAGTTTTGGTAAAATTAGGGAAGTTGGTATGATTTATGATATGTTGCAGTGGTTGTCTTTGTATCTTTGCCTACAAGCGGGATTATTCTCTCCTGGTTTAAGTGATAATTCTAAGGGGATTGCATACATACCTAAATGTATAAATCATTGGAATATACATATATTGGGTGACTTAGAAAGGGTACAATGATGGAATATAAGAATACTACTATAAAAGTGGAATGTTGTTGTTGTCAACTATTATAAACATTATTCCTTTCTTATCAAAGTTAAATAATTGGAATATTTTAATTAAAGAAATTATAGGAAGTGATATATGAGGATGATGGTATAAGTTAGTGTGTATTCTACTTCTGGATTATTTTATGCATCTTGGATGTGTGCCTAGGTTGTTTGAGGTGTAAAAACCAGATTTGGGGTTGCTAAACCAATAGTTGCTATGCTACTGGTATAGCGCCTAGCAGTAGAAGGGAAACCGCCAGGTAGTAGAAGGAACTTGGGAAGTCCTTGGAACGCACAACTCTTGGCGGCAAGGAGGGTTTTGCCAAGCGATAACGGCCAAAGAAGAGGCCACTAGAATCACGTAGCGCTTGGTAGTAGGAATTTTTTTGCCAGGCGACAACTGTCAGACAAAAAGCTCTGGAGGTGCATGGCGCCTAGCGGCGTGTAGTCCGTGCCATGTGATCTAGAACCAGATTTCACTTGCCGACATTGGAGATGCGCCAAGCGGTAATGCGTACAAAGGGAGGCTGCGTTGGAGGATTTTACACAACTTTGAATGAGGTCTTGAGGAAATGACTTGTTGAGGGCCCTTTACGAGTTGTAGTTTGTACTAAGGAGTTAAACACGAGGTCATTCTAGGTTGTAGCCTGATGGTATTGATATTCCAATGTGAGTGTGCTAGTTGTGGCTAGTATAGATGGTTCACTCGATTGCCTTTCACGGTCGGAGTCAGTGAAATTAGTAGTCTTGTGATGAATACGAATTATGGTCCGTATTGGGGAGCTCCACTCGGTGTTACAGATTTAGTCCGTGACTGGATAATTCCTGTGTGTGATCTATAGGTGGTGGCTGGTAGATGGAGGGACCACGAGTTGGACTAAGATTAGACTAGGACTAATGAAGCAAAGAAAATTTAACACACTACTTTTCTTTATATTATTAATAGAATAAGCGAAAAATTACTAGTTAAAAGAAAATGCAAACTAAAGACTAAGTATCTAATTTACACAAAATATGTCCAAAATTTGGCCTTAAAAGAATGTTTTTAAGCTTAAAAAATTTTAGCACTTTGGGACTCAACATGTATGTTGTTGTAACATTCTCGCCATATATTACTAGTTTAAATAAAAAAAAAATAGAACTGCAATTAATAAAATCACTTTTCCAAAACGCGGGAAAATTCAAAATTTATTAAATACATCAAAGCTCCAAAATTACATTAAAATCCATAAAGGTTTCATAAAACTTTATTATTCACGCGTAATTCAAATCCATACTTCAACCTTAAACATTACAAAATCCAAAGTTCTAAAACCGTAATTAACCATTTATAAAATATATAACATGGTTTTTAAAAAACATTTCTCAAGCTAGCCCCTCTCCGTCTCTATACATCAACATCGTCACTTACAAGATCATCTGCTCCCATGTAACAAGTTACACGATTATTACCAAACACAAGCAGAAAGGGTGAGATTAATATAATTAACTTGCATAAAGAATGATATCATAAAACCCTCACCCAAAGCATTTTAACTTATCCTAAAACCCCTTCTAAGAACTTTTATCCTTATGCACAAGCAATCATGGCCTCCCAACATGTTCATCCAGATTCTACACACTTTGACATTGAATTTAAGATGAGACATGTTGCCACGATCCTACCGCTCATGGTCCAACCCCTACGAGCCTGCCACTAGTAGCCCAACACGTGTGGAAATATAACATTACGAACCACCATCCATAACAACCAAGTGGAGCTAACCAATACGAACCACCATCCATATTCTCACACAGGATTACCAACATCACTGACCTCCTACTCGTGAGTGACAATCAAGTGGAGCTAGCCAATACAAGCATCCCACTCGTATGCTCACACAACATTTCCAACATCACCGACTTACCACTCGTGATCGCCACGTGTTTACAATCCATTACGAGCCACCACTCATAAATGGGTCTTAGCATGTCTCACACCCAAAGCCATCATCCAAAGTTGTGTAAAACCCTCAATATCATCAACCTTCCCTATATGAGATCAGTACATACTCAACTTGATCTTAGGGATTCCAATGCTTCCACGAACATGCACACTTGTGGTCCAACTCTACGAACCTTCTCACTCGTAGTCCAACACGTGTGAACACCTGTTATGAACCTACCTGCTCATAACAGCCTCAAGTATGAGCATGGAACATACGAATCTCCCCGCTTGTATCCCCACACAAGAGTACATCCAATACGAACCTCCCCGTTCCGTATTGATTATGATGAGTGATTATAAAATCCTAGATTTATAGGAATTATCATGAAACATGAATTGGTTGTGTACTTGCTTTGGAATTGGATGGTAGTGTGTTCCAACCTTGCTAAACACAAATTAGGCTTTCTTTTTGCTGAAATTAATTTTGGCATGCATGGGAAAGGTCTGAAACCCTAGTCGTCAAAGGGGGCAACCAAGAAGGCTAGAAAACTATCATAAAACAGTAATACAATGATCATTAAGCTCTTTGTTAATGCTAATTTCATTTTAATCATTAAAGCCATTAAAGTTAAGGTTGTGATGGGAGAATAATAGTGAGTTAAGGGTGAGGTAGAGACCTTTTGATACATTCAATCAAATTGCACTGAAAAGAGAGAGCCAAGAGGGAATTGGGAGATGTTGAACGTGGAAAAGTAAAAGACTCAAGAAGTGGGAGTTGTGCTAATCATCAAGGATCATACTCGCAATTGGAAGCGAGGAATTTAGGTTAAGGGACCTACGATGATTGTTTTAAATTTACTATAATGTTTTTGTATGCCTTGATGTATGCGTGGTGCCTTTTTCATTCATTTTCATGCATTATTTTCAAGTTTCTGGAAATTTTCCAGAAACTGCCTGGCAGTTTTGAAGACGCATTAGACGATGCATGAGAGTTGGACCCATTTTTGGGTTTTTGTGATGAACCGCCTGACGATAAGGTTGGCTCCACCAGGCGATGCAAACACTAGTGTAATTACACTATTTTTCGTGTAGTAGGGACCGTCGGGCGGTGGTTTCCTACGTCTCTGGTGTACATTTGTTGGGCTGCAAGATCTAGTTGTTGGGCGACTACACACACACACATTCTTGATTGTGGACATGCATAATTGTAAGAGTAGGATTGAATGTAACCTGTTTAGGGATGCTAAACCAGCAATGGATTGTTACTGGTATAGCACCTGGCGACACAGTGGTGGTCGCCAAGCGATAAGAGTATCAGGGATGTCCCTGGAGCGAGTGGCGCCTAGCAATGACGATTGAACCATTAGGTGATAGCCACTAAGATAGTGGCTTTGTTTGTGTTTAGCGTCTAGCGGCGAGAGGGTTCAACTAGTCGGTGTGCGTTGGCTTGTCGCTTGGTGGTGCTTAGGCAGTCAGGCAATAGCGCAAAGAGCAGTGGGTTCTGTTGGCTTGTGTTTTGCGTGTTTTTTATGTTGGGCTTGGACCAGGAGATGCTTGAGTGTGTCATGAGCAGGTAGGTTCATGGCTGGTGGTGAACACGTGATAAAATGAACGAGGAGGTTCACATTATGATGCTCTGATGTGAGGATACGAGCGGGGAAGTTCTATGTTTTGTGCTCACACTTGAAGGCTACTGTGAGCAAGGAGGTTCTTAGCTGTTAGATCACGTGTGTTGGACTGCAGGCGGGGAGGTTCGTATAGACAAGACCACGAGCAGGGAGGTTCGTGGAAACATGTAGTATGGCGTTATGTAGTGTGGTCCGTAGCATGTTTCCCGCATGTGTGTTTTGGAAAGAGGAGTTGTAATAAATGCAGTTTGATTTTCTTTCTACTTTATCTTATTTAAATTAGTAATTTCCGACTGGGATGTTACACATTACATGTTTTTCTTGGCATATCATGCATATATAATTATGACACTGTGCCACGTGTCCATGTATATACACAAAACAGATTAAATAGTTAAAACATCACACTAATGGCATTCACAAGACTCAAACCCAAGTTCTCTCAACACCAACCCACATGCTTAACCACTTGAGCTACCATTACTCCTTTTCATAACTCTCTGCATTAATTACTACATAGATCCCTTCATTCACTTTTATTAAATAAATATTTATTTATTTATTTAATTTTCTTAATCTTACATCATACATTACGTATTCAATTAGGAGCTAAAAAAACATAGAGTTCACAGTGTGTAGTATCAGTTTAGGTACAACATCAGTAGCTTAGTTAGATTTAGATCACATTCATCCTTAGTTTAGATTATAGTACATATTTTAAATAGTTTGAGTACAATTAGTTATTTTTCCTCACTTAAATTACATCACACACTATAACTATTTAATTGATTGCTCAATCGTTGGATTGATTATTGGATGACTTTACACTAAATTTAAGGGGAAAACTATTAATCTTGAGTTTATCAATATTTGTATAAACTTGAGGCAAGTAGAGTTTATCAATGCACAACTAATCTTAAGTATGGTGAGCCTTGTGCCCACTCAAGTGGCATGCCATCACCATTAGACACTTACCCATTCAAGTCTTTCATCTTTTACTCCATGCTTATTCTCTTTTTGTTCATCTAATGTTCATTTCAATTTTGCATTTATGTTCATCTTTGGGTTCTCGATTTTAGTTTCATTTAATTGAATTATCTTTTTCTCTAAATCTCTTGTAAGTAAACCTTCACATCAAGATAACCTTGTCTATCGTAATGTCCAGTAGGAATCTTTCTTGAGCTTTCTTAATCACCTCAACACCATAACTTATAAAATATTGAAAATGGGTCTTTATCAAGTTCACCTTCACTAGGGCTACATCTAGACTCTTTAGAAAAATGCTTAAGAATTTCCACTAATAAACAACTTTGATCAGTAACGAGTATCACTCTTTCCAAGTTACATGAGTTCCAACCCCTCCAGGTACACAAGTACAAACCTTTCTTGGCAGACTAACTATAAACCTCTCGAGGTATCATTCTTAATCTCCCTTTAAGATCAAGAACTCTTAATTACAACAATAAGTCGATGACACTCTCTTGGTAGGAGTATACAACAAAGCTCACAGGTTATAACTTCACTCAATGAAGGATATTACAACAATCAAGCTCTCACCCAATTTCTCCAAGATACAATTGGTATGAAAATTTCATAGCATATTTTCTTTCTCTTTTTCTCTTGTTCATATTCATCATCTATGGCTCAGTCGTCATTATTGCTTCAGGTAGTAGTTGAGACATTGATAAGTCCCTAATCTCTAGAGTTTTTCTTCGCTATTTGTGCTATTTTGGGTAGGTTTAAGATTTTACTTAGGAGTTATTAGCTTAAAATTAGTTTAGTTAGGTTTTTAGGCTAGTTTTACAAAAATATCTTAATTAGTTAATTTTAGCACATTTTTAGTGTAAACCTTAGGATACTATTAGGATGGTCTAGTCTAACATATAGGACAAATTCATAAATAGGTTCATAGCATCTTAGTTTAGATACAAAGGCTTAGGAGTAGAGTTTCTGGTCTAGTTTAGAAGCTATTAGGAAGAGTTTAGTGTGACTAACATCAATTTGAGACTTTTGAGTGTAATACAGAAAAGAGGATCAAGAATAGCATTCAAGTGATTAGATAAAGCCATGGGAGAATCTGAATCAACCAAAAATGCAGAAAAATACTCAAACTTGACTTTTTGCTGAAGAGTTTACCAAAGTTGACTTTTTGAATTTCAAATCCAATTGACATTTGTGTGGAAAGCTTAAAACCATTGAATCACATTTTTGCTAACCTTGAGATGGTTGAAAGATGATCAAAAGCTCCATGGAAATTTTAATTTTAGTTTTTTTCTTATATAGTTCACTAATGTAGTTTTAGTTTCTAACATAGTTTTGGGTTGTGAGTGCTAACTTGTTTTTCAGATTCTGAATTCAGGGAAGCTAGCTTGGCAATATTTCAAAGTCATTCCAAATGCCAAAGTGAGTTGTTGCCAAGATGAAATGTTGGAAGGAATCAAAGATCATCCTTGGAGGATGCACGCGATGAGTGGATTTGGAGGCAATTGATGAGTTGTCTCACAACTGGATGTGTTACTTGTTGCAAGAGGTGAATGAGCTCCAATGTACACACACATTTACCAAGGTGACTTGTTCCAAGGAGTGGCTACAGTTGGGCAACGTGCTACCTAGGTGGTTGGTCATGATTAGTTAGTCACTTAGTATAGGGTGGAGTTTTTGGATGTTATACATAATGTTTTCGATCCATTTCTGCATCCAATTCGTGATTCATTGCATTTAATTTCATGTTCGCGCATTTCTTCATTAATACAATTAAGGTTTATAAATAGGGATTCTGAGTTCTACTTAATCATTTCTCGTGATTCTTGTTTCTATATTCAATAGAGGTTCATTTGCATCATTTTGCATCTTAACATCACTATTTCATTCATTCTTTGATGAAATTTGAGCATGTCTTGTATCTAGCTATGAACACTTTCATGTATATTCATTCATGATTAGATTCTTTGCATAACACCATTCAATTTCATTTCCAGTAGCTTCATTTAGTTTAATACATGCATTGGGAGCATCTCACATGTTTAGATTGTGTGTGGGTTATTCCCATTGCATAGTTCACATACCTTGCTCATTTTGACATTTCATCAAACACCATATGTGCATTTTAGTTTACTTGATAATCCTGTAAAACACTTTGCATACATACACATTCATACCATTTCTAGTTCATTGTAGTTCCATTTAAAGTATATTCATTTTAGTTTACTTTTATTAGATTTTCTCCATTTCACAAAGCATATATCAGATATTTCTCAATATTAATTTCTTTAAAATGTTTCATTCAAACAATTTTTTATTCTAGAGTGATAGTACTCGTTGTAACTCATATCATAGAATCTATATTTCAATTACTTGTATCAATATGTTAATTTGTATGAATAATCAAGGATCAAACACCTGTTTCAGATCACCAAAGAATGTCATAAAAGTGACAACATTAAAGGTCATCTAATACTTAGGTCGTTTAATGACTTAAGTTGTTTTTACTCATCTAATGACACAGTCTTCTAACACTCGATTCATCTAATGACTTCAGTTGTCTAGGATCGTTTAATGCCTTAGTCGTCTAATGACTTGAATTTTTCTTGAATCGTCTAACACCTTAGTCATATAACAAAATGACTTAGGTTGTCTAGACATTTGGGTCACCATTTACCTAATGATTTCTACAATTAGAATCGTCTAACACCTTGACTTGTGTAATCCTTAGACTCATCTAATGCTTTAGATTTGGCTTTTGCATTATCCAAACTTATTGCTTTCATTTACACATGCAATTGAGCAATTGCAAGCAATACTACCCATCATATATTTTGATCTTCAAACAACATTGATCAATTTCTCATCCTCACTAATTCCATTAGATGCTCTCTTTTATCGTCTAACAACATGTTCACCTCTGAGTAAAGACTTACTCGTCTAGTAGAGTATTCTGTTATCATAAAAACCTTATTGGTTGTGAAGACATGTATACTTTAACAATTACCTTATATGAAACATATGAAAGGGAAAAAGTATTGCAAGTTTCATCATACTTATTGTCATATGACTAGTAACTATGTACATTTCAAAAATACCATTCTAGATAAAATTGAGCAAGGTAGGCTCAAGTTTGAAGAAAAATCAATGAAAGTGGATAATGATCCTTTCAAGAATTAGGTTGGATATATCAAGCCACTTATTAACACTATTGATAGTGTTGGCAAGAGTGGTGTAGTAAATGTACCATGGCTGGTGTGGCATGGATAGATGGAACAGTAGCCGCCAATTGATGTAACATACTCAAAAATCAAGAAAACCCATCATTAATGCATAATGAGAATCCAACCATTAGTGGACATGAAACATTTTAAACTTTTAGAGAAGAGCTTTGAAGAAATGAACTTTGAATGTTCACCTTCAAAATGACAATTGTCAAAATATTTCGTTAATTACGAAAATTTGAAACTTAAAAGAATATAACATATAAATTATAACTTTATTGTGAAGTAATGTTACATACATAAAAATCCATTGGTGGGAGATATATTTAATATTTCTGAGTAACTGACATTAATAAAATTCGTCGGTTATGGATAAAGAAATATTGGTATAATTGTCTACCTATAAACAAAAGTTTTGCAACATATTTCAAAACTAAATTAAAAGATGAAAAATAACAATATTAATCTACCACTACAAAAAAAGATATTATAATAGTAGTTTATTCGAAATCATGATTGTTTTTCTTAACTTCATCTAAAGTTTAATTGAAAATAAAATTAATTGCCACAATTCCCACCGGGTCCTCCAAACATGAGGAGGTAACCAAAGTGGGGTCCTTGATCTCCATAGTATCTAACATCATAACACATGGGATTGTCAGTGAAGGAATGGGTTTCATATACTTTAGCTCCATGAGTTTTTCTTTCATTATCTTGAATCGAAACTAGTTTAAAGTAACAAGCATGCCTAGGATTATCATCATGAGGAAAATGTCCAGACCCCATTTGAGGACTTTGAGTACCAGGATGAGTTCTTGTTCTTCCTCCCCACCCTACTTGATCAGCTGAGCTCATGTTTGAGAACAATTTTGCTGGAAAATATCCAATAAATTTATTTTCTATACTTATCCACCAATTTTTGGTCACATGATCCTGAAAACATACACACACTTTTATGAAAAAAATATATATGATGCTTAGTGTTAATTGTGTCTACCATACAATATTAACTTTTTTTTTTCACTATATGAATTCAATTAAAAAAGTTTATTCAAGAAATCAAAATATATTAATCCCATATGAGGTAAATCTAATTTTATGTTTTTATTATAGTGAAAGTTATATACAACGATTATGACCTAAGAAATAGAAAAGGGAGACGCATAAAGTGGTCCTCCATAATGAGAGACGGGGTCTAAGGGTACACCAAGATAAATTTCTTTGTTAGTTTGAACAAAACCTGCACATCGAATATTGTAGCATCCTGTCTTCTTGTAGTTGTCTGACTGTAAATTTTTAACACCATATCAAATTTTGAATAATGATATTAATATGATACATTAATTAATTCAAATTTATTTAGGATATAAACTAAGGACTTAATTATATCCTTATACACGAAATTGAAGAGAAAAAAATATCCTTCACTAAGTAAGAAAGATTTATTAAGGGAGTACATCTATAATTCATTTCTATAAACTAAGTATAAAAAAATGTAATGATATATTCTTACCGTCCATGAAGTATAATAATGGGTTGCATAATCACCATATAGTTGTGGAATCACCTGATAGCAGTGTACTGGATTAACTAGAAAATTCTTTTCTTTTATCAAATTAATAATAATTAATTAACACACATGCACGCACACATGTACGCATACACACATGCTAACATGCCTGCATGCATTACACATGCACAAACGTATGCACCAACACACACACACACACACACACACACGCACGCACATACATAAAAACACCCACCCCCCCACACACACACACATATCCACTCACTCAAACACAAGCACACACATGCACACACTGTCACGCATAAACACACACATGCGAACACACCCACACACAAACACACGCCCACGAACACATGCACACACACACACACACACATACGTAAAAAATGCCAATTGTTAAAATTTCAACTCACATGCCATCCTAATGAGATTTTGTTAGTGGATTCTATGGGACCATTTTGAACCCATAAATGAGACATAGAGATTTGAAGCTTGGTATCAACTCGCGGATTAAAAATACTATTTGTACCTCCGACTCCGTAATAAGGACCATAATTTGGTTTAAGGGAAACTTCTGCAATCTGAAAAATTAAATATATTTTAATAAATAGCCAAATTGAAAAAATTAGATTGAATATAATTTAAAAAAAATAAAGTACCAACATTTTAAACTACTTTAATAAAAATATCTTACATGAACACCAGGAAGGTCATGAACCAATATATGATCGTTAAGTAACGATTTTTCTCTAATAAGGTCTTCTTTTGTTGTTCTCAATATAGGAACAGTCCCCATTGGACATTCATCCTTACCCAATCCAAATATGGGTTTAGTTCCTAAAGTTTTCTGACTTGTCTCTCCAGTC
>Ga0209389_1002300_pt1 | contig 14516 bp, 10 predicted proteins | sample CowpearedBW_FD_187526 | JGI IMG/M metagenome (GOLD analysis project Ga0209389, IMG submission 187526) | Root nodule microbial communities of legume samples collected from California, USA - Cow pea red BW (SPAdes) (version 2) | ecosystem: Host-associated > Plants > Roots > Nodule | place: USA...
GGTTTATGTGCTTTCCATTTCCTTTTTGTTTTGAATCAATCCATCATCTTCTTCTCTTGAGCTTTGTGAAAGGAACCTTCACATCTAGATATCTTGCTATCTTAATGTCCAGTGGGGATTTCACTTAGCTTTCTTAATCAACTCACACCATATTCAATAATCTTAAAAAGGAACAACATAATCGTTCTTCACCTATGGACTTAACTTCTCTTACAAAACTTGTGGTATCTAATCCAAAACCTGTTCTTGAAGCTCCCTATGTCCAATATGTTGCTTTTGAACTCCAACTTCGTTTATTAGCCTAATAAACCAAAACTTAACGTTCCTTGTCCACCGGTATACAACCTTTTACATGTTGACATCTTTGAGGCAAAAGATTGTCTCAAAGTCCTTATCCAACCCTTGCAAAGGAAAACATGTCATGTTTGACCTTGTATCTACATTCATCTACCACTACAAACACCAAACACAAACCATAGAGGCACAAATATAACAAGAAAATGTATAGAAGATAAAACTCAAACTATAACTCTACTCTCATTTCCCCAAACCTTTAGAATTAAGAAAGGTAAACTATCTCTAATATAGTCATAAGCGTGCACCCTCATCACTCTACAAAGACATTTTATGTTCTTAATGCTTCTAATTTCACAAAAAAACTCCACTAAACGTGAACTCTTAAACAAGCTAAATATGACAAACCCACAACCCTCAGGTTATCCTATGTGTAAGAACCGAGAAAAATTAAATAATTAAGTAAATAAGTATTTAATATAAATGTGGGGTAAGGGAATCTTATAATATTTATTGCAGGGAGTTATGACAAGTAATAGTACTATCTTAAGTGGTTAAGAGTACTTGGATATTATGGGAGGACTTGGGTTTGAGTCTTGTGTATGTCATTAGTGTGTTAATTTAATTGTTTTATTATTTTTGTAATATGCTTGACCATGGTACGTGATAATATAGTCCTAGATGTGTATGAATTATCATGAAATATGAATTGGTTGGTTGGTTATGCATTATCTTGGTAATTGTGTGATTATTTGTTTGAACCTTGATAGACGCTAAATAAGTGTGTTTTTGCCCAAACTCTTTTTGCATGAATAGGAAGGTTCAGAAACCCTAGCTGTCACAGGGAACAATTGGAAAGGCTAAGAAAAACCTCCTATTAATGGCATTTGATGGTCATTAACGTCCCCTCATAACCATTTTCATATTTTTAAAATTAATTTAGGGCTGAAAAGGGTAAGAGAGGATAATTTTTTGAGAGTTAATAGAAGGTTTGAGTTTAGTAGTGCGAAGAATGAGTTTGGTGCACCAAAGAGAGAGAGAGCATTGAAGGCTGGGAAGCACTTTTTGAGTGGAGGCAAAGGCTAAGGCAAAAGTAGGCTAGGAAGAACTCTAGGAGTCACAAAGGAAGCAAGGAATTCAAGTTTGGGGAGTTGAAATGATGTTGAATTTCAATTGTGAAAGTGTATCTTGTATAATTGTATATGTTGTTTTTTGTTCATCTTGAAATTCTCACATTTCTAGAAATTTTCCAGAAACCACTTGGCGGTATTGAAGGTCTGCCAAGCGACACGAGTTGTTTGTGTTATTTTTTGGATTTTTGGGGATGAACTATTTGGGATAACCCAACTTTCTAGGTTCTAGCAAGAACTGCTTGGCAACGATGAACACCCGTCAGGCGACTCATTTAGTTTTGACTCGTTTTGGATTTTTAGGCCTTCTATGGTGATTCTGATAAGGGAAAAATGATCCTTAGTGTTTTATTGATTGATGATGATATGAATTTATGAGTTGCGTGGATTGAGAAGCATGTGGGTGAATTAGGGTTGAAAATGAATGCGACAAATTAAATCTTTAATCTGGATCACATTGAATTGGTAATTGAATGATGCAATTAAAGGTGGTTGAACACTGGAAAAATTATTTAGGACTGAACTTGCATGATGGGACTATTGGGTTGCAGGACAAGATTTTGGGTAACACGCAGATGTAGGGGAATTGTGACACTTAGAGACAAAGAGGGGCTAGCATGGGGAATTGTTTTATATGTTTACTATTTTTGTAAACTATCATTCATGAATAGTTGTTGGATTTTGTAAACATTGATTTAAATTATGAATTTTGGATTCTGGCGCTTTTAATAAAATTTGATATTTTCCCGCATTTTGGGATAGAACTTTTGTTATTAAATACAGTTTTATTAGTAGTATTATTTTATTTTATTTAAATTAGTAATATCTAGCAGGATGTTACACTATTGACGAACTTGACTCTGATACCATTAATGTAACACAATTTTAGTAGCATAAAACTAATAAAATAAGACATTTTGCAATAATATTCAAAGGCAAATTAATGGAATAAAAAGTATATTAATACAGTCCTTTAAGAGCCAAACTATAAAAATATATTATTTATACAACAACAACAACAACAACAAAAACTTTAAAGGTAACCCTATATCGAACATGCTAACCACCCCTACCTCTGCCTCAAACTCACAACTCTAACAATCGACTTTTCATCCTTTGAAGGTGTTGCTAAACTTGCATCTTCATCTGCTCCCATGAAAGAATGGTGATCATTGCAAGAGAAGAACACAACATAAGACCATAAAAATCAAGAGTAAGCTATTTTACAAAAGAGTTGTCCTAAGACCATTTAAATTATCAATTATAATTCACACATAGGAAACTACAATTAATTCACATAATTGCACATAAATAGTTGACACTAAACTCGAATATCCAGATACATGCATTTTGAATCAGAATCATTGGAGACTTGCACTTGTGGTATTTGAGTGTGGATGATCATTAGAGTTTCAAGATGTCACCTTACTTGAATCCATACTCCAATACATACACTAAATTAACACGACCATAAAATCTCCCCATGAGACCCATGAAATAACGTCAAACACATACAATGCTCGTATTCACAAACTCATTATCATCACATTTTCACAACAATACTTTCACAATTACATATATCCTTAATCACATTTTCATATTCATATATCAATAATTCCATCTCAAATTTTAAATATCAAAAAATCATAGGTTAAAAATAAGGAATTAAAACTCTGTAGCATCTCGCTTGGGCGACAAGGGCTCTCGCTTAAGTTAGAAATTCTCGCTTGAGCTAAAAATAAAACAGAGACAAAAAGAGTTCCACTAGCTTTCTCGCTTTAGTGACAAGGGCTCTCGCTTAAGCTAGAATTCTCGCTTAAGCTAAAACTCGAACATAGACCTAAGTTAAATTATGGCTATTTTCACTTAAGTTATATTTTTCTCGCTTGAGCTAGAAGATTCTCGCTTAAGCTAAAAATTTTCACTTAAGCTAGAATAGCATATTTTCACAAGTTCTCAACATGAAAAACCAAAAACCATAAAAAAAACAGAAACTACTCAAATTCAATACACTCATCTATTGTACACATCAAGACACAATTAATGACCAATATAAACAATTCATTTTAAAATTTTCAAGAAACCTAACTTCCCTTACTTCAAACGTAGACCAAGATTGGAACAATGAAAAACCCCAAGATGATTTTTGTCTGTAAAACACCAAATCAATCTAGAGGACCCCAAAACATAAGAACACAAATAATAATGAGGTTTTAATCATGATCAAAGCAATAATCAACACCCTAAAACAGAAAAAGGAGACAAGGGTAGGAATTCCAACTTATGTGGATGAAGAATTTGTTCAAGTATATTCATAGAGGAATTCGCCACGAACCCAAAGGTGGCCTCTGATTCAAGAGAAAATGAGAATCTGATGAGAATAAGGAAGAACAACGTTGAGTTGAAGAGGAAAAGGAACTGAAGTTGAGAGAAAGGAGGGAGACTAGCATTTTTATAATTAAGGCAGTTAATACGGGTTTTATAGGAATGGGTTTTTACACTCTCACTAACAACACAAATTTTCAACTACGAAAATTTACTCATCAGGTGGAAGATAAGGAAATACTCTCCTGATTTCTCTTATAACAACTACCTAGACTTGCTTGACTTACCTTTCCAACAACTTAACTAAAGGAAAAACATGCCTCTATGTTATGTGATATGATGTTCAACAATGTAGATTGGTTTGACCATTACCCCCTTAAGACAATTTGTATATGCTATACAAAACTCATTTTCCATATGGTTGCTACCATTTCTTGTAGGTTTTATGAAAATCTATAGATAGCCTTGGTTCCCAATTTTCAAACATGATAGACATCACTTTCACACCACCTTATTCCCTTCTGGATGCACCATTTAACTGACTTGATCACACACTAGTTTTGGCACCCTTCATAAGTGCAATGGATGTCACCAAGCTAGGCTATAGGCCTTCTTGATCACCCGTTAACCTTATCCAAGTAAGTATGTTAAAATGTTGCTAGAGACTCTATATTTAAAGTGTCTAAGATGGAAGGAATGTATATTTTTTTAATGATATGGGACCAAGATAAATATTGTCTTGGTGCATTTCTAATCACTCTCATGTATGTTTGGCATTTCTAATCACTATATTCTCCTTCAAATATTCTATTAAGTTATGCTATTTGCTACTTGAGTTTTAATGCAGGTAATGCTAAGATTCCCTATGACATTGGCAACAAAATCTATTGTTGGAGTAATAGTTCCTTAAACAATTCATTCATCTTTGAGATGGGGGCAATCTAGTTTAATACCAAAGCAATTAACCCGAACATCTTATATCTATCAAATTATATGTGATACTAATTCTAAAATTTGGATTCACAAATCTACACAGTTAAACATATGGTTGGAAATTGAGTTCCACTAAAACTACCTAGAAAATTCTATTCCATTCTCAACTTCATCCACATACATATAACCAGTAACCAAAGACACAAATGTAACGGCATAACAGAGCACTGTGACTATGAACACAATAGAGCACATAATCACAAAAGTGAAGATTTCAACTTTTAAATCATCTAACCTTAGATGATTAGAGTAAATGTAATCAATAGAGATTTCAATCAGCGGAGATTAGGCAAATGTAATCGAGGGGATTTGATCAGTGACGAAGAAGTGGAGGATGAACAATCTCCATCAACGGATAAGTGATTGTAGGAAGAAGACGAACAACTTGAGATCTGATTTCCTTGCACAAAGAAGAAGATGTGAGAACCTTTCGACAACAGAAACACAATGGTTGGGAGAGTGACGCCGATGACTAACGCTACATTCAACTTTTAATCACCAAACTGAATATTTTGAAAATTATGAAAAAGAGGCAAATGAAAGAAAATAAGGTGGAACCCTAATTTTTCCGGGGTTTCATAAAAGACCACCTCACACTTAATGAGGTTTTTTAAAACCTCCACTATTATATTTCTTACCAGAGGTTATTAAAACCTCAACTAATAAAATCCCCACTAAAATTACATGTTTATATAGTGTATATTGTATTTATGAAAGTTTTAAACATAATAGTGTGAGAACCTAGAAAATCGTAGTTTAGGAGTGATAAGGTTTTAAAATAGTGAGACTCTATTATTTCAATAATAAAATTCTTAAGTAATACATACAAACTTCATAAAAGGGTCTCATTATTTAAAAACACCCACTCTTTCTAGAAACTCTTCTTTGAGAGCTCTCTCTTATCTCTAAGCTTTCTTACGGTTTTGCTCGTTAGTTTGAAGATCTGAGACTGTAGGATCATTCCTTATGGCTAGCTTGTCAAGATCAATTGATCAATTTATTCTTTTTGGGGAACTTAGTTTTCAACATTTTTCTCATTTTCTTCGCTTCATCTTGGTTGCATGGAAGGTTTTCTTGCTTACATGTGTCGTTGTGATGTTTTCCTTGAATCTCTTCTAATCAATGTCTTTGTTGGCATGGTCAAATTGTCTTAATGTTGTCTTTTAGCTTAGAGAGGGTTATCGTGCAAGTTAAGAGGAGCTTTTTTCCTTAGTATGTTGAACCGCTTTGTCAGGTAAGGGAAGCTAGTCTTGATTTGTGTTGTGTGAGTTTTTATCAATTTGATGTTTTGCATGTTGCTACTATGTTGCATTTAGGGATGAAATTGGTTGTTTTTCATAAATCTAGTTTTGTGAGTATTACTGAAATCTGGTTTGTGATTCCTTTTGTATGCAAATGAGACAATTTGAAATATGAGCAATTTAGCAAGGTTATACAAGTTATATTTGTATGTAAAATTGTTTTTGAACCAAAGTACTAAAAGAGGAGTACCAAATGGATCAATTCAACTGGACCAATTTCCCTCAATCATTGCATAAAACTTTTTGTTTTCTAATACAATGTTGAGCGACAACAAACTGACGCTTGTGCAGGCATGGAAGCATTTTAGCCTCAGGACACTAAGCACCAGACTGCATCGTTGAGCGCTAGTTTTTGCAAATGCGTTCGCTAGATTTTGCAAATGCATTGGCGTTGAGAGGTAGTAGGGTACGCTAAGTACTAGCGTCATATAGTAGATCTGGAGCATTTTAGTCTGAGGATGTTGAGCACCAAAAAGTGTCGCTTAGTGCCACTTTTGCCGAGAGGTATGGCATTGAGCACCAATTTCTTTACATCATCATAAAAACTCACGAGTAGTAGAAAATGAAACATTCAAAATATTGAAATAGTCAAGTTCATGGTATTCATGTATAGATTTGTTTTTTGTCTTTATTCCAACAACCCAATTTGATCAGACAAACTAACATTACTCATTTGATTACCATATCTTTGGATTGAATTATTTCCACCTGTGATATATGTCCCCTTTAGGTTTGTCAGTTTTGCTTGCTAGCGTATTTTTTGTTAGTCTCTGAAGTGTGGTTCTCTATCCTGTTTCTAGTTCAATTTGTGCAATGGCTTTTTGTGTATATTTATCATATGTGTGTATGTGTAATGCGCAATTACTATTGCGTAGTCCAACTGTTTGATGATTTGCATCACATGTTGTATAGGTTTCTAGGATAAGTTTCATTTTCATTCGGCTCATTTCAATTTAAAATGAATGCTTAAAGCGAAAACTGTGAAGTAGAGAGTTTATTCAAGTCTCAACAATAGAATACAAGCGTTCATGCTTCAGATCGAATCAAATTTAATAGAAAAATATCTTAAGTTTGGCGTCATCTTTGTACACAAAATAATTTTAACACAAAAGAGAGTTGTACGCATTAGTGAACAATAGTAGAATGAAAAGTTGTGTCTGAGGCAAGGCAAATTGTGTTCATTCTTTGTACATTAGTTTCCTTTCACTTTCCAGGTCCCTACATGATTGTTCACATTAAATTTGAGCAAGCCTTCTATATAGAGTCCTTAAAGGTACTTTGTTTGCTTGTCTTTAAAACTTCTTGGGTTGTCTTTGGCTAGGAGAGTGTGAGTGGAGTTTCTCATCCTTTTTGAGATGTTAGGTCAAAAAATGGACCAAGTAGAGAGATGCATTCTTGCTTGTAGAGAGAAAAGAATTGAGTGAACCCTTCCCGACACCTATTTGTCCAAGACAAACACTTTGAGGGAGTGTAGTTTTTTTGTGTTGCAACGTTAGATACTCCTTTTGGTATACTTCTGGTGCAATTTTGGGTAAACACTTGGAATTGTTGGTTGGACCAATTTCTTGTGAAGCGTTGCAAGTAATCTTATTTCTGTTGAACCAATGTTTACGAGAAGTAGTGTGCCAAGATTGAAAGGTTGTGGTAACAAGCTTTGTAGTGAATATTTTGGCAGCAAGTCATGAGTGGAAAGTTAGGCAGTGTAGTGAATTTAATTTCTTGTTCGGTGTTTTTTGTTCGCTTGCTAGTGTCCATTCGTTGGTCACATGATTAATCCATTCAGTTAATGTGATATTGGTTCTGCATACGTGTCATACCTTATTATTTTCAAAAGAAATTTCTCGGCATATCAAATACATGCGTATCTGATACACGTATCGTATCCGTATATTATAGGTTAAATAACTCTTTAACGAGATAATTTTAATATGATAGTGTAGACAATGGTATTTTTTTAAAATAATATTGTTTTAAGAAATACAAGTAAGGTATATATTTCTAAATTTTTATTTTATTAAATGATCAAACAATTAAAAAGTCATGTAACGATAGAATTAAAAATGCAAAAAATAGTATATAAAAAGAATTAATACTTTAAATATAAATTAATCTTTAATAATTTATTAAATGACCAAATACTTAAAAATTATAAAAACTTAAAATTAAGAATAAAATAATAGTATAGAAATATATTTTTACTTTTAGGATAAATTAGTTTAAAATTAAAATAAATAAATAAAAATCTAAATCTAGTTTAGGCTAAATCTAGTTTAGGCAAAAAAAAATTAGATGGATAAAATAATTAAATAATTTTTTAGAGAGATCAATTCTTATATGACTACAAGAAAAATTGATAGTACCGACAGTCAAAATCAGTAGGTAATGTTTAAAGTTCGTTGATGAATTAAGATTACCAACGAATTGCCAAAAACTAAAAATTCGTTGGTAAAAATGTCATCGGTAAATTTTATCGACGAAAAAAAATCTCATTGGTAATTAACGACAAAAATATCCGTCAGTACAAACAGAAAAAGCCTATCAGTAAATACTGGTAAAAAAGAATTCATTGTGTACCACACCTAGCCGGTAAAACCCGCCTATATAGCCCCCAAAGACACAAGTAATCACCATGTGTTAAAAGGTAATTGGCCTAAGTCGGTAACTTAAGATGATTAAGCAAGAACTTGACAAATTCAGAGATTACCCGCAAGGCCCCTAAGGGCCCACGATAACCGTTCTAAAAGGCCTGACCCAAGACCCAGGCCCATCTACGACCCAAACAGGGGCCCACCCCATGACGTGGCTAAGCATAATTAATAACCAATAAATGCGCATGAACCCCACTAATGAAAGGTACACATTCATTACTCCCCTAATTACGAGATTTGACTTTTTGAGAGTTTTTGTTGACTTCCGCAGGTAACCCCTCTCTGGTCCAAACTAGTCCACACCGAGATATCCACAAATGACATATATCAGCCGAGAGGAAGCCTATTGAGGAGATTGCGGATTGGGATAAGGTAACGCTTGTGTTTGACATATCTTATTTGTTCTCCGCAAGAACACGTTGGTAATTCAAACTCGTGCTTTTGTATCCTATACAATATCAATCACTCTGCCAAATTTAGTTCATCTTCACAGCCATCTTTATTCCATTGCCCAAATTCAATTCATCTTCATTGCCCCATCTACCGAGTCCCACATTCCAACTCCATCTCCAATTCATTTCCATCATTCAATTATACTTCACTTTCTATAGAAATAACTCATTCATTATAAATAATTCATTCACTATCATATTTTTCTCATATGACAACTATCAACACCCAATTTCGTCCAGGTAAATAAATTTATTTTCAAAAAAAATAAAAAGAAATGTGAAACATTATTTTCTTCAAAGATTTTCAAACTTTAATTTAGAAAAGAAAAAGAAAAAAAAGAGATGAAAAAAAAGGAATAAAGAGGGAAGAGCCCAATTTGTTATTAATTATCGCATTCCTTCTCATGAGCCCAACAACTCAACCTGCTTTCTACCCTGTTCTTAGAAGAGAAATTAGTGATATGATTCTAATAATGAGAAGAAATATTTCTTCAAATGGTTATAATCAATATTACTAATTGGGATTGATTTTGTACTCTGATTTGTTAATGGTTAGAATCAATATTACTAATTTGGGATTGATTTTGTGATCTGATTTACTATAATTTGATTCCTATACTGTGTTGCTATCATAACCAATTCCTTCCTTATATTGTTCATTACAATTAAGGTTGAGATGACATTAATATTACAAGGTGCGAGTATAAATACTCACTCTATCATAACCACCGAAAACAGAAAAAAAAAATTCTCTACGCTTCTCTAATTCTTTCCCATCACCACTCCCATATACACACCTCCTTTTCTGATCTCTCTTAAAAAAACATATTGAAGGAGGTAGAAAAAAGAAGAAAACATCCTCTACACTCTCTCTTCCTCTCATTACCACCCACATAGACACCTCTCATCTTTATCTCTATTGGAAAAAAAAATATTAGAAAAGGAAGCAAAAAAAAAAGATAAGAGAAAAGGTGAGGAGATATTGAAATTTTTGTAAGGTACGTCACTCTCAATTCTTTCAGCTTTTTCAGCTTTTGATTTAGTTTTTTTTTCAATTCTCATTCTTTTTTTTAATCATAAAAAATATTTTTCCCCTTTATTGTCTGTCCAGCCGCTCGCGTCGCATGACATCCAATTTAGACTTTTGTTTTTTTCTAAAAATATATACAAATGATTTAAAAATAGAAATTAGCTTCTTTTTTTACTCTTATATATCTATTTGGTTGCTAAAGTCGCAATGACATTCACAACTACTTTAAAATAACTTAAAAAAAATATTAAAAATTTATAAATGATTAAAAAATAAAAAAATAAAAGATTAGAAAAAAAAAGAATTCATTTTAAGTGTCTATCCGGCCGCTCGCGTCGCATGACACCAATAATAAAATAATACTAAAAATTTGAATGAAAGAGTTTTCAAAATTATTAAAAAATACTAATTAAATCATTTTTCAAATATTTTCTCAAATAATTTTTCAAAAAGAACTATGTAACCCTGATTCTCCATTCACACGGAGATACGTAGGAGCGAGGATTGATCCTCGTCGGGTCCAAAAAATCAAAAAAATAGTTTTGTTATTTTTTGTACATAATTTTATTAATATTTTTGGGAAAAAATAAATATTTTGAAAAAACCACATAACTTTTGCACATTTAATTAAAGGTACCGTCTTAGGACGGACATTGTGGGGTGCTAATACCTTCCCCACTCGTAACCGACTCCCGGACCCAAACTCTAGTTTTTCGCAGACCTTGGTTTTTTTATGATTTTCCATAATTTCCTATAATAACTATGGTGGCGACTCCAAACTCTGTTTTTACAAATTTTATTTTTTTAGTTCGTCGTCCTGTCGTGATTTCGGTTGTGACAACAACAACCACAACATCAACTATTAGAAAGTAATTCCGAAACAAAATCTCAAAACAGATAAATGGAGAAATACCAAAAAAAGTAAAAACACATCCGAAAATTGACTTGAAAAGACTGAAGTTGGTTTCAAAAAATATTTAATAAAGAAAACAAAATTTAAAATAAATATTTTCTTATACCTAAAATTATTTTTAAAAATAAAATTTTAATGAATACACTAACTAATGCTAAAATTATAAAATTAATTAAATATTAATATTTAATAATTAATAATGAAAAAAAATTTATGTTATAGAAGAAAGAATTACAAATAAATATTTTTTTATAGTTAAGTGTTGTATTCTTTTTAAATAATTTTTTTCCTATAAAGAACATTTGAAATAAATGTTTCCTACAAATGTTATATTTTTTGAATATTTTATTTTTTATTATTCATCTTATTTTTTAGTTTAGATTTTAATTATTTAATACAAAAATTAAAAAAATAATCAAATATTAATAATTAATAATGATAAAAAGTTTATATTATAAAAGAAAAAAATTGAAATAAATGTTTGTTTATAATGAAATGCTATATTTTCTTAAATAAATGTTTACTTATAAAGAATATTTAGAATAAATATTTTCTATAAACGTTTTATTTTTTTGAAGATTTCGTTTTCTATTATTTATTTTTGTTAGTTTTTAGTTTCATCGAGTCGACCGGAGATTTTATAAATGTTATCCTTTTTCGAAGAGTTCTTTCTTTATTATTTATCATTTAGTTTTTTTTTTAATTTAATTGATCAATTATAGATGAATTTTAAGTAATTAACATAAAAATTAAAAGAATAATAAAATATCAATAATTAATAGCTAAAACAATCTTCAAAGAAAATTTGAAATAAATATTTTTTTTTATGATTAAAATTATTTTATAGCAAAATTTAAATGAATGAATTAACATAAAACTTTTAAAAATAATAATATTACAAAAAAAGGAAATTTTTAAATAAATATTTCTCTATAATTGAATGCTATGTTTTATATTCTTTATAAATAAATATTTTTCTATAACTAAAATTTGGAATAAAATTCTTTTAATAATAAAGCATTTTTATGAATGTTATTTTTTTTAAAGATCTTCTATATTGTTTAACTTTTAATTATTTTTAATTTGATTAGATTAGCTGTCAATGAAGTTACCGATTGATATTAATTATATAATTATTTTTCAACGTATTTATCTATCTATAACTAAAATATGTATAATCGACAAATTTATTCGTCGGTAATAAAAGTTTAAAATTCATTAGCAAATCTATCAGTAAAATTGATTTTTTGACGAATTATTTTCGTGATTACATATTGTTTTGTACTTGGTGTAAGCAATTTTGTATTATTAATAGATCTATATTATTTTTTTATATAACAATGTAGATTCATTGTGTTTTTTTAAGATAATATTATTTTAAAAAATAAAAGTAAAATATTGTTTTTCTAATTTTTTTTTAAATCAAGTAATTAGAAAACCATAAAAGATAAAATTATAAGTGAAAAAGATTATTGTGACATCCCATTTAAATAGAATAATCTACTAAATTAAACATCGCATAGTTATAGTAATAAAAGAGCAATTAGAAGGACAATACACAAAGGGATTTATCATTACAATCATCCATGAAGTACTTAAAAGGTATTGAGGCACATCAAACAATCACCTCTAACAAAACAAAATCTAAAGGAGTTTTATTAGTTTTACAAAAGCAATGCTCCCAGAGCAAGAAATTTCAAAAGGCACTAGGGCCACAGAACTGCTCTTGAGAGCCACACACACGAACCCACTAAGCTGCATCGCTGCTACCATCAGACCTATTTCCAGGATTTCCCCCATCTGCTCTCACCAAAGGTGATCATCGCAAAAGAGAAAACAAAACAAGAACATACACAAAATGAAAGGGTAAGCTAGTGTAAATTAAATTTAACATATTATAGCAGACAAGTACTTAAAACAGTCCCAACATGCAACACAGTAGGCACAAAGAATCATGTTATAGCAACCAAGCAAGACACTATGACTCAATTATCTGGATAATTATAATAAGATCGGATTCACTAGACACTTGCACTTGTGGTGGCCTCTACTGCTCTACAGAGCCATTGCCAATGGGTTTCACCCTACCACACACAAGGTTAGCCTTTAAGCGTCTAAGACCATTATCTTGCCAAAGACTAGGGCCTCTCGCTACTCTCACCACTTGGATCAGTTTGCTCTACATGAGACTCACTGATCCTTTAGAGTTTCGTGATGTGATCCTTACTTGAATTCTTATCTTAATTATATAAACTACACACCACCATGGAATTACGCCTATCTCATACCAATTTCATGTTTCTCATACCATAACCACCACCTTTATTTCATACATCCAATTCTCATGCCACAATACCACCATCCAACAGTTCCAAGCCATACATTAATCCAAACACACCACTTTCATTTCATACAAATCCAATAACACATGCATACTCACAATAATATTCAGCCACAATAGAAACTGGGAATAAAATGAAATTTTGCATTGTTCTCGCTTAGGCTAAACGTATTCGCCCAGGCGACATCAATGGTCTCGCCTAAGTTAGACACTCTCGCCTGAGCGAGACTTGAAACAATCTTACAGTGGCCACTTTGTGAGTTCTCGCCTGAGCGGGCCCTTCTCGTCTGGGCGAGATCGCTCATCGCCCAAAAATAAAAATCCCTCGCTTAAACGAGGACTCAAACAAGGGCATCACTAGTTTCTTCGAGGGCTCGCTTAAGCGAGCCGTTCTCGCATGAGCGAGATGATGCATCGCTCAAAACCAGAGTTGGTCGCTTGACCGAGAAGCTCGAGCAGAACCAGGGCGAGCTTCTACTATTCTCGCCTAGGTGAGACGAGCTCGCTTGGGCGAGAATATTAGCTCTCGCCACTGTTCCACGCATGCAGCACCAAGAATAGCCAAGTACATCCATACAATGCATTAATATACAAGCACAAACACTTTAAATTTATTTCAAACACCAAACAGAGGTGAAAACAAGCACACACAACAAAAGACTAGAAACCTAGCTTCCCTTACCTTGCTTAGACGCTATAAAACGCAACTAAGGAGTACCACGGTTCCAAGGGCTAGAGCAGTGAGCTGAAACATAGAACCAAGATAAACCAAGGTATGAGATTGAATCCTAACCAAACCAACACACTTAAACAGTGTAAAGAGGAGGAAAACAAACCCAAAACTCTAAGGTTCAACTTACTTGGAGGTGGAATGGGTAGAGCTAGGTTTGAGACGGAAGAATATTGTGCCCTAGCATAGCACCTTGCTAGAGATATGAGAAATAGAGGAAGGGACTGTTTCTGAAAATGAGACAAGTGCACTAGTGCAGGAAAGAGTTTCTGCCGCGGTTATTTTAGTCTTTTGGCCCCGGTTTAAGACCCGAGGTATATATTGCCGAGGTAAAAAATGTTACCTTTCTGCCTCGGTTT
>Ga0209389_1002306_pt1 | contig 14492 bp, 9 predicted proteins | sample CowpearedBW_FD_187526 | JGI IMG/M metagenome (GOLD analysis project Ga0209389, IMG submission 187526) | Root nodule microbial communities of legume samples collected from California, USA - Cow pea red BW (SPAdes) (version 2) | ecosystem: Host-associated > Plants > Roots > Nodule | place: USA...
CTTCAAACAAAAAGGTTTTCTGTCGGTCCAATATCGACAACTTGGTGGGAAGTGGCGAATTTTCCTTGGACTATGACTTCTTGGTTGTAGCGGTGGGAGCACAAGTAAATACATTTAACACTCCTGGTGTCAAGGAGAACTGTCATTTTCTGAAGGTATTTTTTTTCTCTTGTTTATGACTGTTGGTTTAGCAGGAGATTCATTGAATCTTTGAACTTCTTGGTGAGGAAAAATTACCATAATCAAACACTTGTATTTTGATCTGTTTGTAACTAATTCAAAATGCACCCTATGATGATGACTCACAGGATGTTGAGGATGCTCAGAGGATTAGACTGTCTGTGATTGATTGCTTTGAGAAGGCTGTTCTTCCTAGTATAACTGATGAAGAGCAAAGGTCAATTCTTCATTTTGTTGTAGTGGGAGGAGGTCCAACTGGTGTGGAATTTGCTGCAGAATTGCATGATTATGTCCTAGAAGATTTAACCAAATTATATCCAACTGTTAAAGATAAAGTGAAAATAACAGTGATTCAATCAGGAGATCACATCTTGAACATGTAAGAACAGCATTAAGCATCAACTGTCTTAAGTATATTAGTATGATTTCAAATCTTTCACATTCTTAACTCATCTTAAATAAGAAAGCACACCTAGGATAAATGTCATCTTCAATCTTGTAGGTTTGATGAAAGAATAAGTTCATTTGCTGAGCAAAAATTTACAAGAGATGGGATAGAAGTTCAAACAGGATGCCGGGTTGTCGGTGTTGATGACAAGGTTATTACAATGAAGGAAAAATCAACTGGAGAGGTTTGCTCAGTACCCCATGGATTGGTTGTCTGGTCAACTGGCATTTCAACTCTTCCAGTTATAAGGGACTTTATGAAAGAAATTGGTCAGGTGAACATTCATTCCATGCATTTCTTCTGAATGCTATTTGCTTCACCCTTTCTTCTTCTCACTTGTGTATGTGCATGTGCACATGGTGAGGAAGGTGTTCCTGCTTTTTTAGTATATTACATTAAATCAGATCCATAATATATAGTGCTTTCCCTTCACCATGTGCAGGCTGAAAGGCATGTACTAGCAACTAATGAATGGTTGCGTGTGAAGGGATGTGAAGAGGTGTATGCGCTTGGTGATTGTTCTAGCATAACTCAACGTAAAATCATGGTATCTCTTCAGACTTTAAGAGACCTTTTTTAAACTTCTAAACTTATTTAATACAACAAAATGCTGTATCCTCTCTGAATGAATAAAGATGTGAACAACTTGATTGGGTTTTGATGATGAAATTAAGCTCATTGTCCCTTTCATTTGATTATTTCTGATAAATTGAATAAGCTTGTTGCATGTACTCTATGCAGGAACCAAATACATGTTATGTAAATCACAATTGAATTGATCTATGTCATAATTAACTTGTTACCTTGGTTTCTAGGATGATATCACAACCATATTTGAGGCTGCAGACAAAAATAAGTCAGGCACCTTAACTATTGAAGAATTCCAGGAGGTGATGGATGACATTGTCTTAAGATATCCGCAAGTTGAACACTATCTAAAGCAAAAACATCTTCGTGATTTTAGCACTCTGTGGAAAGATTTGCAAGGGAATGAAAGCAAGGAAATAGGCATAGAAGCATTTAAGCTGGCCCTTTCTCATGCAGATTCACAGGTGAAGAGTCTGCCAGCAACGGCACAGGTATATATTCCACCAGTAACTACTCTTACTTGTGCTGATACCTTTTGCTGTCAGTTATGATGTTCGGATACGATACATGTATCAGATACGGTAAGTGTCAGACACGGATACGTGACCCCCAAATTAAAGTATCGGTGCATCATAGGCTGTCAAATGTCTTGTACATTTTTTAATGTGTTGCTATATCCAGGTTGCTGCTCAACAGGGTGCATATCTAGCTAGATGCTTCAACCACAGGGATCATGCTGAAGAGCATCCTGAAGGTCCTCGACGATTTAGTGGATCTGGACGCCATAAGTTTCTGCCTTTCCGGTAAACTGTGTACTTCATGTTCTTATTGTGCTTCCTGTATTTCTTGTATGTGGAGTGGAAATTTCAAAGTTGTCCACTGAATGAATAAAATGCCAGGGAAATCTAGTATGGCTGTTAAGTTAGTTCTCATGCGTTATGTAGTGATTGCTTCAAATTTGAAAGCAGAAGTTGATAAGAAACACTGCAGGGATTAGATGTCCAATTAGGCAGAGTGTGTTCTCTATGGTCTACTCCATGCCATTATGTAATTGCTTTGGTTGATATTTTATGTCTGATAATCACTATGGAGGGCCTTCTTCCACTTTTTTAGATGAAGCATTTTTGTTTCTACTTGAAACCATGCTCCAATACCTTCTATGTGGGACGTTAAGGTCCAATATACTGCTCGACTTGTCAGGGGATTTTTTTTAATGCCTTTGTTATTGAAAAAACTTCAAATTTAGATCAAGAAAATATATCTAAGTAAAACAGCTATAATCGTTGATAAACGTAAGAAAATATTTATAGTGAACATGAGAAGTCACAAGAGACAAACCCCAAACATTACTATGAATCATTTCAAAACAATAGAAATCATGATGAGTACAGTATGGAGAATAGAGTAGTTTACTTTTAGCCAATTTGCAAGCAGAACAAGACAAATGCACCAATACCAATTACTTGATATCCCAACAAACTAAATTTAAATGAGTGAGATAAAACAATAGAGCAGGATGACCCATTTTTCTATGTTTATGATTGAAAACATTATTATAAGCAAAAGAGAAGTGATGGGAAATATTATGGAGAGGAAACAACCTTCCCCCTTTAGGCCCCCTTCATGACCATTTTCCTCGATACCTACTCCAACACAAGATAGATTGAGAAAAGTTAACATTACATTTGTTGTCTACTAAGTGACCAACACACAATAAGTTGGAAGCAATAGTACAGGATGTTAGGCTTTTAGAGAGGAAGGTTTATTGGGGAGTCACAATACAATGAGACTTGAGTTCAACCACACAAGGGATTGACATCACTTTTAACCAAAAACCTTAAGACAATAGATTTATGAGTCTTCATCCTTATACAGTATTTTACTTTCACATTTCTACTAAATGTAGGACTTAGACTCACATTTGGATTCCTAACATCGAAAAAGTAAGAGGTATGAACATCTCTTACTTCCCATGCATCTAAGGCTATTTTTCAGTTCCTGACCCCACAATCTTTTCAATACATCTTGAATTGATATTTCCAAGTAGTATAACTCTTGCCGTGGAATTGAACACAAAAATTGCCAACGATACACCACATTATGTTTACAAAAGAGTTGGCCACTAATTAGGTAGAAAAAGATGTTTTGATAACCATTTTAGGTTAGTTTTTTTTTTTTCTAATCAAAGACATAATATAACACGTAATTGTGTTTATGCTGCATCATTGACTAATTAGTGAGATTGTTTGCATGTTAACAAAAGGTATAGACATCTGGGTCAATTTGCTCCACTAGGTGGGGAGCAGGCAGCTGCAGAACTTCCTGGAGACTGGGTTTCCATGGGTCACAGCACCCAATGGCTTTGGTATTCTGTATATGCAAGGTGAGTCATTATCTATTATGTAAAGTACACACGTGGCAACCAAGTTATTTGCATAGCTAGTTTTATATAGGGACACTGTTATTTTATTTTCACACTAAAATTTTTTTTACATTCATTTCATATTACCCTCACTACGTTTTGCTCTATTCTTTTTTAAAAATATAAAAATTATTTTTTGTTAATATTATTTTATCTTTATAAAAATTGTCAAATGAAAATCAAATAGTGTTAAGGAATCTTTTTCTTTTATCTAATAACTTTGTGTTCAACATTCAGCAAGCAAGTGAGCTGGCGAACAAGGGTCTTGGTCGTGTCTGATTGGACAAGAAGATTCATATTTGGCAGGGATTCAAGTCGAGTTTAATTTCACACCTTGTTACCTCTGTTGATTTTTGTATCTAATGTAAAGTGATATCACTGTTGATGGAACAACATCTCCATTGGAAACAATCTTATGAACTGTTATTGCATTTTCGTTGAGTGTTTCTGTTTACTGCTTCCATTTTACGTAAGTATGTATGTGGATTTGGATCGGATCCTTTTCAAGCCTTTTCTTCGTACATAATGAGAAGGAAACACAGATCTAATGGAAGTGTACTATTTCCTTTTGATTTAAACATAAAAAAATGAATTTTCATGCAGTAACAATTTGACCGTGGACTAATAAATAAAAAAAATCTATAAATTTATTATTGTTATAAAATAAAGTTAATAATAGAAAAGAGAAGGAAAGGAAGAATAGAAAAATGAAAAAATGAGGAATAATTTTTCTGTATGTCTTATTATTGATAGTAAAAGTTTTATTTATAAATATAACATGTAATCATAAATAATCATAAAGGATATAAATCAAATTAATATAAATATTCATATAAAAAGTAATTAATAATTAATGATATGAGTATTAATCATAATAATCATATAAATAATTGTATTAAATCAATAAATAACTATTAATTCATAATAATAATTTTATATTTTAAGTTAATAGTTATTTATTGATATAAATGTATTCGTAAAAACTATATAAGAAATATAAAAAACAATGACTCATCTTGATAATATAATCGTTTACGTGTACTGTCATCGAGAATCATACAAATTTAGCATTGTCATGATATTTCCCCACTTCGTATCATCTTCACAAGGAAAAAAACAGTTTTTAATTCATAGCTTTAAAACAAATAATTCCATTTCAAAATTAAATCAATCACTTGTACACGTTGAAAAATGTATGGCAAAAAGACAGAAAGATGATGTGTAAAAATGAGTGAACAATAACAATGAGATTATGAGAACTTTGGTTTGACAGCATAATTCGCGGATCATTTTGTAATTCAACTATAATGATTGGCCATACATTTTTTCAAAGTGCAGATCTATTCCTCGAACAACATGGCAGGTGTATTATTTCCCTTGATTTAACCAGTCAACATAAGAAAATGCAATTTCATGCAGCAACAACAACTTTGATCATGGGCTAGTGTTCAAAACCGTACCTGAAAAATCTGTCACTCTACCCATTTTCTAGCACATGTTTTTCTCATTTTTCTTACAAACATAGCATGCAGAAGTAACCAAAAAAGAAAACAAAATTGACATAGAAACAAGCACTTAAGAAGACAAATTAACTCTCTAGCTAGGAGTTTCACAATGCGTTGGTCTTCCAGATTCTTTCACACAGCCTCGAGGGTTTTCAATGAGTATCCATCATGGTCCAAGTCTATTCTTGTTTGCACTGTCATCAGGTTTAACTCATAAAATCTCATACTTTACGTTCTTGCCATTTTTTCACAATGTGTTTGATTTATTAATTAATTTTTTATGTTAATCACTTTCTGCATTGCGTTGCAGTGGAGGAGGAGCAGTGGCATTTTGCGATGCAAAACCAGAATATGGCAATGAACCTCCAAAGAAGAAGGTGGTGGTGCTTGGAACTGGTTGGGCTGGAACCAGTTTTCTGAAAAATATGAAGAGCAACTCCTATGATATTCATGTGGTTTCACCACGTAACTATTTTGCATTCACTCCATTGCTACCAAGTGTAACCTGTGGCACAGTGGAAGCAAGGAGCGTCGTTGAACCCATTCGCAGTATCACTCGCACTGTACCTTCTCCATCAACTATCTTCTCTCTTATTTAAACAAGAACAAAATTTACATGTTATTATAACTAGTAGTGCGTAATGTTTCAGCTTTCGAATTATATTTGTATGTACACTTACAAGGAAAACACTGTTCAACAGAGCGGTGTAAATATTAATTTTAGTGAAGCTGAATGCTACAAGATCGATCAAAAGAACAACAAAGTTTTTTGTCGTGCTGTTAAAGAAAAAAATTCTGGTGAACGAGAAGAATTTTCCATTGATTATGATTACCTGGTAATAGCTATGGGAGGTCGTTCTAATACCTTCAACACACCTGGTGTTGAAGAACACGCCCATTTCCTTAAGGTATATATCTTTTAAACATCCAATTTATGTCATAATTATATTATTAAGTAGAAGTTTCACCAAGGTAATCTTTTATTAATGTTGGACTTAAACCAGTCACAAAAGTATCTGAGAAATGTATATTAATTAGAAGATATGCAAACTGAACTACTCCTGATTCTCTTTGAAGGAAGTGGATGAAGCTCTAAAAATCCGTCGGAAAGTGGTTGAACTTTTTGAAAGGGCTAGCCTTCCTTCTTTACCGGTGGAAGAGAAGAAAAAGCTTCTGAGTTTTGTAGTTGTTGGTGGTGGTCCAACAGGGGTAGAATTTTCTGCTGAACTTCATGACTTTGTTCATGAAGATCTGGCTTATTTATATCCTGAACTTGAACAGTATGTGAATATTACTCTCTTGGAGGCAGGCGATCATATTCTAAACATGTAATGTATTTTTTTTCTTTATTAGCATATGAAGAAAAGGTTAAAACCTAGATACAATTTTAAAAATTCTTCTAGAGTTTTCCTTCTATCAGAATAAGAATTTTGCCTTAGTAATCTGTGCTGAACTTTAATGTAAATCATTCATCAGGTAAATGATGGAAGTGCAACTTCAATTCTACCTTTAAGAATAACACTAAAGTCACTTTTAAGAGCATCCCCTTTTGTTTTTGAATGTGAGACTGTGATGTAATTTCTTGGTTCATTGCAGGTTTGACCAGAGAATTACTGAATTTGCTGAACATAAGTTTGCCAGAGATGGCATTAATGTGAAGTTGGGATCTATGGTTGTGAAAGTTGGTGAAAACGAAATCACTTCCAAAGAAAGGTCAACTGGTGAAATTGTTACCATGCCTCACGGAATGGTAGTTTGGTCAACTGGTATTGGTGCTCGCCCTGAAATAGTTGAATTTATGAAACAGCTTGGCCAGGTTTGTTTCTTTGTTTCTCACAAAATTTGCTACTGTTCAATTTTTGCAAGCTTTGAATTATTTCTGTGACAGATTAACAGACGTGCATTGGTCACTGATGAATGGCTAAGGGTGGAAGGATCTGACAACATCTATGCTCTTGGTGATTGTGCCACTATAAATCAACGTATGGTTATGGTAGGTGTAATCTATGCATTCTTCATTCTACAAGTTTTCTAGTTTGTGCTCTTTCATTCCTATAATATGATGTGATTGTAGTAGCTACCACATTTTGTTTCTCGTATGCAAGTGCAAGTAAAAATGTTTCATATCAGATAAGATCACCGGTTAGGAACCAAAGTGTGAGTCTAAGTTTTATATGAAGTAAAAATGAGAAAGTTGAGCATTATATGAAGATGAAAATTCATAAATCTATTGTCTTAAGGTTTTGCAGTATTATTGATATCAACCATTGCATACTACTTCTGCTGAAAATCATTGACATTTTAACAACACATTATATGGTGCTGCAGTGATCTTGTTAGTATTTTAAGGTTGTTAAAGTGATAGTTGAAGGGATAGAGAAAATGTGTGGATAGTAGAGTGTGAAAGTAGTAGTTGGAGAAGTGTATTTTGTAGTTGAGAGTAGTTGTATTGGATATTGTGTTAGTTGTTCTTCATATTACAAAATGGTAGCATACATGGGTATTTATAGACCCATAGATTATTCTAGAAACTCCTAGCTAGAACTAATGCAAATACTTTTAGATTTTTCTACATAGTTGAATGTTCTTGATTTTTCTTTCTATCCTAGACTTTTCTCCAATACTCTAGAAGTTTCTTTACATTTCAACAACTCTATATTATATTTTTCTAGATTCTTCTAGAATTTGCATTATACATTAATAGGTCCCAATCTTGAACAGAAAAAAATATGAGTGGTATGATATATCTATATTCTATACATATTATATAAGCATATTGTGTGTGCTTTCACTCCAATACGTATCAGCATGTATTTCATCTATCTGAAAAACATTTTTGATTAAATAAAATATCACAAAATAAAAATAAAAAAACGAAAAATTGAATAGATCTATTCAAGCCACCAGTTTCTTATTACACCATCTTTTCACCCATTCTCACCAATTTGTAATAATGTGACCAATTATTTTACCAGTTAACGTAGAATTGCCTTAGTTTTTTTACAATTATAATGGTCCAAACAATTCTAATGCAGCAGTGGTTAATCCAAAGAAGGATATGGTGATGGAATCTGTGGGGATAATGGATGAGCAAGGTGAGGAACATCCAAATCAATGTAAAGCCAAGACATTGTCACAAGACTACAAATGAGAGAAGCCAACATGTATTGTCTCTCTCTTCTAGGTGTCTGGGAGCTTCAGAGCTGCACTGCATTGTTCATTGTAATGGCATCGACTTGAGCATCCAATAAAACACTATTAACATCATCTTTATGGATATGGCGTGACAAATTTTAACATTTAAAAACTAATTTAAGTTAAGGTTGATAAATACTCAATCATCTTCTTAGCTCTAACTTATTAATTCATTTTAATAGTTAGAATCAATCACACATTATTAGCATTAGTATTTGGATTGTACCAGAAGCTCCGCAGCTCGAGGACTAAGGGAGTTTTGGTCCCCAAAGATACAGCCAAAATGTTTCTGCTAAAGTTCAAAAGCTTTACGAGAAACATTATTAGATCAATCACCACATATATGTGGTATTGTCCGCTTAAAAATTTGAAATTCTTTTATGATTTTGTTCTCAAAAAACATTTCAAAAAATTAAAATTCTTTTATGATTTTGATGAAATAAATAAAAATAATACAAATTTTCATTAAAGAAAAGTTATACAACTAATCAAGAATTTGGTTTGACATCCGAACAGACAACAATGGTGGTGGCAGCCAAATAATAGAGTATCAAACAGTGACCTGGAGCACAATCGGTGTGCTATTTGCAAATTGTTTCAAATTCTTCTGGTTCTTTGGTTTTTACATTCTTGATCTTGTTCTAAATGTGTTGTAAGATTTAGCCCTTTTTAGAATGAATTTTAATTTATGTGTGTTCAATGAAAGTTTAATGAATGAGTATGGTTTTAAGTGTGGGGTTTGGGACTCTGTATTCGTTATGAACAGTTTAGTTATATTGAACACTGGCTTCTCTCTGTACATTGATGAACCTTGTTTCTCTTTGGAAGAATTAGGGCATTCAATAGGAAATAAAGGCTATTAAATAATTTAATAAATATAATCATAAATGAACTAGATAATCAATTTTTTTTAATCTTAGTTTAAATTTTTAAAATGGTTTATTTTATTTTGAAGTGCTTTGGCCTTGATGTTTAAAATTTGTGTGAATTTAGAGTGATTTTAAAGATGAAAATAGAGAAAATAGAGATGATTCAAAAGACAGGATCACATGCCTGCTTTCCGCTAGTGACATAATAAACCTCCAAGCTGAGAGAGGGAGAGAGGGGAAGAGAAACAAGGGTTTTGGCTTGTACCGAGCTTGGTTTTTCATACGTTACTAGAGCCTAAGAAACCTATATTCATCTCACCTTGCCATTTGTATGTGCATTTCTGTTTGTTCCTCGCCATGGCTGCCACGTTAATTCATCTCTTGAGACCACAGCTGTGCCCCTCTCACCCTCTTCATAATGACAGTCAAAGATGCCAATTTTCTGCGCCCGTCGGTTACAAATTGGAAAAAAACACTCACAATTAAGTATCTCTTTCATTCTATTAAATTTCCAAGGCTTCTAGCCACCTTCTGTGTTCTTTCTGCAAAGCTTGAAGATGAAGCGTCACGCAGCGCCCGGAGGAGCAGCACCACCACCAGTGGAGAACAATGACAAGGTCGAGAAGCCATTAACACCGGTGTCTCTTCCTCCCAAGCTTGAAAGGAAAAACTCCATTGAGGCTGAACCTAAGACTTTACTTCAGGAGGAAATGGATAATGCCAGGGTTTGATCACTCTCTTTGTAAATTATTATTATTGTTATTATAGTTGTATTTTAATCTTTCTCTTTGCTGTTCCAAGATCCAATTAATTTCTTCCATTTTCTTTTTTCTTTATTCTTAAAATTCTCTTTGCAGGAGGCAGCCCTCAAAATCATCAATTCCCACACCAAGGAGGAAGCTCTGAAAATATTCCTGACGGTAATTGAAATGATTTCTTAGATTTGGTAATAATGATTTACTTTTATTTTTTGCAATTTTAGCAGATCATCATAACTTTTCCTTTTATGGGGTACACCAGATCTATTTACTCTTGTTTTGAGAAGTTTTCTGAATGAGACAGGATCTGTGTGACAAAGCACTGTGCTAGTGAATGACCGATTCTTAATTAGTTTCTTAAGATTGTTTGGCATCAGAAATTACAATTTTTAAATACCGATACCAATTAACCCTTTTTCTGATGGAAAAGCCAAATTAATGTGAAATGTTGGAAGCTAATTATGTGTTCATTGTGTTTTATTATTTTTTTTGTATTAGGGTTTGGTGCCCGTGGAAACAACCTCAAAGCAGGTGAAAAAGGATGTTGTCGGGTCTGACTGTGATGACTACGAGTGAAGCATTGTTCCATTGGAATATGCTATGATGGTGCTGGAAATCTGAAGTTTAAGGAGTGCTTATTTCTGTGTTTTCTTTGATTTTCGTATTGATGTTTAAATAATCAAACAGTTCATTCCCTTCAGTGGAGAATGTTATTGTCTTGTTGTTCTGAACTATCTAAATTAAATTTCGTATTTGACTTATTTGGTTTTTCTTTATGATCTCTATTGCAGTCTTAGATTAAAATTTACTGAGTTCTTCTTCACCGAGCATTAAAGGTTTTTCAATTGTTGATAATACCATAAATGCAGTAAATTTTTCTATGCAGTTTTTTTTATGCAGTTAATGCAGTAGTATTCGAATTGAAAGCACTAGTATTGAAGTCAAATTTCAAAAGTTTATACATTATTATCATTCCCAAGGGAGTGTAATATTGCATTAAATAAGGTTTGTGGCTGAGTATAGTGAAAACTAAATCATGAATATGTATGAATATTTGTGGAAAAATAAACAATAACTTTTTCACTCTCTGCATATATATCAGATATATTAGAATTGATATATATGTGAGTAGAAGGTACTGCACATTTTTTGGAAGTCACTATTTTTTGATATATATGGAAGAAGCACATCTCAACCAAGACTAGACTGGAATAATCTGTAATACAAAGTGTAATTTAGAAGCAATTTAACCTTCTAATTGTATATTTTAAGTTTCCGATGTCAATCTTTATAATCCTTTGAAAATATAATTTCTACTAGCACCAAAACACACTTCTTATCTTATTCTGAGATTAAATTCTTTATAACAATCATTATTGTCTTGGAGAAGACTAATTTACTTCTTCACAATTTAGTTCACAAGGAGAACAAATTTGGATGATCCTTTGTTTAAAAAATTGTGATGTGCCATTATAATTGTGAAATTATTGACAATTAGGGTTGATTAAGTGGATTTTCCTAAATGCTCTAAAGAAAATTAAAAATAATTCACATGTAAGTTAATTGACACAAATTTTCTCATATATTTTTTAAAATATTCTTGTTTTAACGTATGAATAAACACATCTTAATCTACAAAATTGTTTATTTTCTTTTTATGTTCAGAGCATTTTTTTATAAATATTGGTGATAATTAGATAGTTTACCATGAAGGTGATGAAGAGAACTATATTTGATAATATTTATATTGAGATTGAAATTAAGTCATATTCATCTTAAAGATTATTTGATGAGGTTTTAATCGACTTTTTTAGGAGTTCTATTATGTCACTTTACTTCTAGATCCTTTACAATATTTTTACTTCATATAAGATATAAGACATAATGCACTCTTTTGTAATATGAACTTTTATTTTCAATATTTAAGATTGGTTAAATATATTGTTTAACTAAATAACTCAAAATGAGATTTATCTTATGTAACACTGTTGTTTGAAATATGTTAAGCTCATTGTAAGGTTATAGAAATACATACTATTAAAATCTTTATTTTTAAATATATAAACAAGGATTAGAATATCCCAACTATTCTATTTATAATATAAAGACTCACCCTTTTAAGACATTTTTGCAATAACTTTGTACAAGAACCCACTTTAATTAATGTTTTATTTAATAGCTGAAGAAACTGTATAGATAAAGCCTTAAACTTAACTTGAGTATAACTCTTGTGATGAAGATGTTTTCCCTTAAATTATAGTATAGTTCATTAAAATTAAAAAAAAAATCATAATTGTTTCTAATTGTTTTAGTTTAATTTTATTAAATTTGGCTATGTTACATCAGTTTTAAAAGTTCTTTGTAATTTATTATAATACATAATTCTTTTTAACCCACACTTTTATTAATCTTTTATTTACTTATCAACTACTCTTACAGCACATATGTTCATGCAGAGTTCAAAACTGAAAATCATAATTAATAATATTAAAAGAATTTAATGTAAGGAGGATTAATTACTTTTCTTAATTTGATTATTTGAAACCGAAACACCAAATAGAAAACTAAAAACAAAGCAAAATTAACTTTTGATCTTTGGCATGATGATAGCTAGCTAGCGTGAAGAGAAAGTAATGATATATAAAACGGACAAAAGAAAATTGTCAGACGAAACGGGTGCGAAACGGGTGGTGAAGTTTGTTTGGCTGTGTCAGATGAAATTTGGCTTACACTAGCATAACCCTTCCACAGAAAAAAATAAATTTTGGTATTGGAATACACAATTTTTCTTTATGAACGATACAAATCGGTGGACCTGCAAAAGTAAAATATATTTATTCTTTTTATTTATTTTTTTAACATAGTAGTGACCTGGCTAGGTATAAGCACAGGATTACATGCAGGTACAGTTCAACGTGAGCAACACTGGTTCGTCTGCGTGACCTTTTACCAGCTAAGCTTAGCTACAGTTATCAGTTATCTGATATTCAGGGTGCCAAAAGAAGATACTCAGAAGACAAGGGACACCATCAATGACGGTTACTCTTCACTTTACTAGATAACAGTGTTTCTTTGTTTTCCTAGGGTCTCCCCTCTTTACACCTCACCGCTTCACGCGTTCTTTCTTATTTTTTATGTAATTAATAATTCATTTAATGCCTTTAATGATAATAATTACTTTTTTTCTCTTCTTTTTCTATTTTTTTAATTATATAATTTATTAGTATTCCACCTTCTTCCTTCTGTAATAACCAGTCAACCAAACCGTAGAAATTATGGTTGAAAAATTAACATTAATTACCTGATATGACATATAGGCTAATAGCATAGCTTATTTCTACAAGCTATAGCTTTAACGTTACTATTTTTTGAAACCCGGGTCATCGTGAAACCGCATTCATGTGTGTCGATTCCGCTGGAAACTGGTTAAGTCTGATAAAGTTATCTGCTGTAACGAATATGAATACACTTGTGTTTCTAAACTGAAGCTGGAGTATCTATATATATACCTCATTCTAGTTCTTATATTATACTTCATTGTCTGTAACGTTTTCTCCTTCAAACATTTTCTTAAATAGATTCGTCAATGGTATTAGACAGACGACCAGCAAGGTTTAAAAAACCGGATTTCATGCAGGTCAAGCCGATTAGTGAAGAAAAGCTGAATGTGTTAAGGGTAAGGATGTAAAATATATATATTTTTTTTGTTATAATTTATATATAAATTATTATTTTTTTCGTGATGATCCATAGGCTGCTGCAGCTCGTGTTTATGTTAACGAGCAAAATCCTGCAGAAAAATTCTCGGTAAGTGTTTCAATTATTAGAACGTGAAATGTTCTTGATTGGAGAAACTTCAAGATAAATTACTGGCCAATTTTATTTATTTATTTTTTTTAAATGTGATTTCAGGAAAAGAATAGGGTAGGTGGTGTTCCTGAATCCGAAAATGTGAGGGAGGAAGCAGATAATGACAATGGAGTGCTACTGCTTGCAGCAGTTGCCTCTGGACTGAAGAGGACTGTTGATAAAAAGGTGAAACAAGGTGTGAGAAAAATATACCCTGATGATATATCAAGGTGATCTTGCCAAATAAAATTAAATCAATTTGTAATGAGAAACGTTAGAGACAACTCTCGTGTTAAACAAATGTGTTTGGTATATATCTATATATATGTCTGCTAGGGATTCTGTAGATTTTAGCCTTGCTTTGGATGGATATTTCAAACTTTCTATTTCTCAAATTGTTTCTTTCCTTCTTAATATTTCTTTGTGGTTACATCATTGAAAGTTTATTTATGACTTGTTTTGATTAAACACTTATTGTATTGCAGTTATGTTTTGTCCCATAACTAAATCTAATGATTTAAATATTGTTGTTTCTTATCATTTTTCTTAAAAGAGAAAGAAAGAAAAAACTATATCTTGTTTTGTTGGAAAAACTGTACTATTATTTGATCTCATAATTCCCTGTTGGAGTTCTTCAATGAATATACAGCTATGCAGATAGATATATATATATATATA
>Ga0209389_1002308_pt1 | contig 14490 bp, 15 predicted proteins | sample CowpearedBW_FD_187526 | JGI IMG/M metagenome (GOLD analysis project Ga0209389, IMG submission 187526) | Root nodule microbial communities of legume samples collected from California, USA - Cow pea red BW (SPAdes) (version 2) | ecosystem: Host-associated > Plants > Roots > Nodule | place: USA...
GTGGAGAGAATCAGGTGGTCCAGGTGTCAAAACCCCAGAGAATCAAATGAGGAAAAGAACAGGTGAAAAAAAATCTGACAGAGATGTGAAGGGGTCCTGTTCTCTTTTTTTCTCTTTCTCTTTCTTTTCTTTTAGCAGCTCAACTGAAAGCTACACAACCAAAACATTAAATGCTCTTCTCTCTCAACAAACAAAAAAACACACACTACACAACTATACAAAATCCAACCCCAATTAAACTATATTAATTATGTAAAAATTAACTTATTTATTTATTCAAGGGTAATAATAATAATAATAATAATAATAATAATAATAATAATCAATTTTTGTCAGCAATGTCTTTTTCATCATCCACAGTGAAAAATTAAATCTCTGCATACATAATAAAAGACCCAGCTATGTGAACGCTCTCACACTAATTTTACCCTCTTGCTTTCTCTACTAAATAAAAAGTTCACCTTTATTTCGGATTATAGGAAATTGAAAAAACTTGATGAAGATGAAACTAAGATTTCGAGGAACGTTAAATAAAGTTACAAAATTTGATTATTTAACCTTTGTTTTTTCTATTTCTGTCAAACAAAGACAACATAAAAAAACAAATGATAACGTAGGATCTACACTTAAAAATGTTATATTTGTAAAGAAAAATGTAATAGTAGTTTCTTATATGAGTTCCTGAAGAATTGCACTCGTTAACCGAGATTTAACACAAGCACACATACATACATAAACATTGTGAAGAACAAACGGCTATGGTTTTCTATGTTGTCCATCGTTCAAGTTTCTATCTATAACTGATACATCGAAATTCCAAAGCAGCAGAACCTACAGGGCTACTACACAAGCGATTCAAAAGAGAAAATGGAATATAACTAAACTGAAAAGAAAAAAAAAACATTAAACAAAAAAAAATGAAGAAATTGGAGGAAAGGTGAGCAGTGAGCAGCAAGAGGTTCGTAGGTACGAACACGACGACAGAGAGAGAGAGAACACAGGTGTGGCTCGTTGCTCAACCACCTTAAATGCTGTCTGTCCGAGCTATAGCTGATGCTAAATTCATTCTATCACACATTTTTTTTTGATCGATTCATTCACAATCACAACACTACAACTATTCTACCCTTCATAGTTTTCTAGGCCTCTGCATTCGTGTCATCATCACCATCATCGTCGTCACCAACGTCGCCGCTTTTGCTGCTTTCCACGTCATCACCGCCATTATCATCGCAGTTCGGGATTGAAACGGGTGGTTGATGGTGCTTGGCGGTGCTGTTCCCCACTAAGGGAAGTGGCTCAGTGAGTTCCCTGCCATCTCGAGGCGGTGAAAACACCACTGGCAGGTAATGCTCCATCTCGCATGGGAACTTTGAGTTCTTAAAGTGCTCCTTCAATGCCTCCAAACCCTTCATTGTCATTTAAACCATTCATTCATTATCACCATTTACTACACCCACTGCTATTTTTTACTCTAATAATTTCTGTCATATCATACCTGAACTCTTGCATAGGTCACTTCACAGATTTTTCTTGAGTTGAAAACCTCCCAGTGTTGGAGATGGAAGGCCTTGTAGAGCCTCAGTGTGGCCTCCGGGGATGTCATGTTCACGAACCCATATCCCACGTTGCACTTGTTGCTGTTCCAACAAAACACGACAACATAAATTCTTAACTAGTTCTAGTTCTGGTCAAAGGACATGGAAATGGAAAAATATATACTTGAAATCAATGGGGAGGTACACGAAGTCGTAGGAGGATAGAGGCTGCTCATCGCCGTCTGCAATCTGCTCGTTGCAGTGTATGCAGTGATTATCCAGCATGTTCAATAGCAACTTCTGACTGCATCATGTCCAAAAACACACAATATATATAAAATGCTCAACAATTTCAAATCCAAACAAATAAAAAAATAATTAAAAAAAACACCACATTATATACTTTAGTTTATTCAATACTCATTCATACTATCATTATACTTTACAGTACTCTCTCTTGATGCTTTTACACACTACTGTTGCTGTGACTAAAAGGAAAGACAGGGAAGCAGAATCGGTGATTTGTGATGTGTGTAAGCTCATACTAGCAGGTGAGATAACAGGAACAGAAACAGAAGAAAATGAAAATGAAGCAACGGAGTATAATTAAAATATTAAAAAAGAAGAAAAACGGACCTGTACTTGTTGGGAATGTTTTTGATCATGACAGTGGTTCGAGTATCTTTGGGACCAGACTCGACAATGGCGTCTTCTTTTATTAGAAAGCGAGCTTCGAGTTTCTTTGCTTGCTTTCCCTTCCAGTGCCTACTTCTAGGTAGTTGCTGTGGTTGTTGTTGTTGCTGCTGCTGCTTTGTGGTTGCTACGACTAGCGTGGTCTCGCAACTCTGCTTTCTGCTGAGATTCCTCCTTGGGGGGCCACCACCATGTGAGTGGTGCTGCTGCTCTTGAACCCCATGTCCAACATCCCCGGTCAAACTCATTGACCCAATTGCCTCATCCAGAGAATCTTGGACCTTGACGGGACTTGCCAATGATTTAGTGCGAGAGAATTGAGGGGCGTGAGAGGTATGCAGGCGAGGAGCAGCAAAACGACGCGGCGGGGAAGGAGGGAAGGGTGGTGGCGGTGGTGGTGGTGGGGCATTGAAATGGAGAGGGGTGGTTTTGGAGGAAGGAGAGTGGTGGAAGAATCTGCGGGTGTGGCCACCGGGTCTGCTGAACTCGATGATGATGGGTTTGCCGTGAATTTGCTTGCCGTTCATGTGCTTCAATGCCTTGGCAGCGTCTCTGGTGTCGAAGAACTCGACGAATCTTTGGTTCTTTTTCCATGGGGTATCTCTCAATTCCTTTATGGGACCTATCCGTTGATCCAACCAACCACCAAAACAAAATCAAAAAAAGGTAGCGAAAGTGGAGACACAAAAAGTCCAAGACAGAGACATCTCAATCCCATTATTATTATTTATTCTTTCATCACCCAAGTTAATAAGTTAGTTCACAACAGATATAATAATAATAATAAGGAAGAGAAGCTAAGAGAGAAGGGTTTGCAGAGACGATACCGAAAGGGTGGAAGAGTCGACGGAGGTGGTCGGTGGAGAGGTGGGGGTCCAGGTTGAAGACGACGAGGGTGCCTTGGTTGTGGGCGTCGGGGATGGAGGAGGAGGAGGGGAGGACGTAGTGGGCGGAGATGGGGCGGCCGGAGAGGAGGCCCGGGGTGGGCGGGGGGAAGTGGTGGTGCATGGAGCGGATGGCGGCGAAGGCGGACTCTGCATGGCGGAGGTCGTAGAAGTGGACGATGAGGATTCCGTGGCGGAGGGCTTCCGTTTGAAGGGCTCTGACGTCGCCGAAGGCCTGGAGTTCGGCGCGGAGGGCGGAGTCGGAGGTGAAGGGGAGCGGCGTGAGGAGGAGGGAGCGGGTGGAGGAGGTGGAGAGGTGAGGAGGCGGAGGAGGAGGAAGAGGGTGTGGAAACGGCAACGGTAAGGGTAACGGTAACGGAATAGGGTACCATTGGCATTGAATAATAGCGTTGTTGTTGATGCTTGGTCTGAACTCTTCAGCTCTTGGGTCTAAGCTTCCTTCCAACCGGACAATGATTCCGGTTTCTCCCATTAGATCAACTCAACTCAACCACTCTCTTTTCCTTCTTCACTTCTGTTATGTGTTTGTTTCTGTGACAGACACAGAGGTTTTTTCCTCTGTTGTTTTGTGCTGTGTCGGAGCGAGGCTCTGAAACGGGTTAGAAAAGAAAAGCAGAGAGAGAGAGAGAGAGAAAATGGAGAAGGAAGAAAGAAAGGACAGAGAAGACAATACTGAGTCACTCAGTAACTCGCTCCACTATTTTCCTCATTCTCTACTTTCCTATCGAAGCCAAAGTTGCTAAAAATGTACTTTCCCTCCCACCCCATGCCATGTTATGCTTGCAAGCATTTTACTTTTTTGCCTCTCTCTCTCTTCCATTGCAAAATCTTCATTCTTTACCATTTAGACTATTCAAAACAAACATTCAATGACATAATTAAGAAAATACTATTCAATTTCCTCTATTTAATATGTTTTGACTAATCTCCTCACAACACTGTTATGTTATGTATTTATATTATATATATTTTCAATTCTTTTTTAGATTTTTTAGATTCATAATATAATTAGTGTGTGTTGCAACGTTATGATATAGAGTGAAATGAGAATCCAATTAATGAAGAGTTTGACCAGAGGGATATGTTCCATTTGAGATTTGCAAAGAGGATTAATAAATTAATTAAATATTAATTAAGGTTAATGATTCTCCGTTGCTTTGGTGCATAAAACAAGATATGCCAAAAGAGGACAGTAATAAATGGCTCCAATGTCTGCTTGAGGACCGTACTATTTCATGTTTTTGTATTTTCTACTGCTCATTATGCTTTTTCTGTGAACACTTCCTTACACCCTCTGAATTTTCTCACACTCTTTTTCTTACCTATTTTCTCTTCTTCCATTTCATTTCATCTAGGCCCAAATCAAGCCCATAAGCTACTACAAATTTTCTCTCATCATTTCAAAGAGTTAAATATTTTTTAAGTTTCTCAATTGCATGAAAACAAAATTTGATCACAAATTTTAAAAATTAATGAATATAATCATTATTAATTTTTTTTTTACTTATTAAACGACATTTCAAAATAATTAATATATAACATCGTCTAAATATCAGCCTGAATGTTATTTGAAACATCTAAAAAATTTAACGCAGTTAAATTAGAAAAATTATATCTATTCATTTTAAAGATCAAATTCTATCAAAATTTAAGATATTTAAATTTTAACTTTATATTAAAATTTAAATACTAAAAACATATTCAATCTTGAAATCTAACTTAAAAAATATGATTAAGATCTTCCTGACGAATGAATCCATGAAAAGTGAGTTAATTGAATTGTGGGAAACACAGTTAAAAAAAGAATGGTGTCTTGTTATGTGGAGACAAGTGTGGATGGTTGTTCTGTAAATAGTGGTTGGGATTATTAATAAAGAAAAGGGAATTTGAGTTACCATTAGCAGTGGGTGAGGTTGAAGACACTTCAACAATGAGTTTAATAATTGTCTGTTTCATTGAGTTAGGATTCCAATATGCTGTGAAAGGTGAGATTTCTCAGACCTATTTTATTCTCACAATTTTTATTCTTTGCATCACACCGCCTCCATCTTCCACGTCTTTCGTTATATAAATAATGATATTTTGACAACTTTCTTTTATAATTTAACGTGACATTATTTAAAAAATTCGTCACGATTAAAAAATCAAATTTTTTGAAAAAGTGTTGATGCGTAGGCCACGAGAATGTAGCACATAAAGTAGGTGAAAGCGATGTTTCCATGCTTCTTCTTCATCACCACCATTCTTAAGTACTACGTTATAACAAACCATATTCACATTCTGATTTTGTTTCTTTTGCAATTTTGGAAGATAAATAGTTTTAATATTTGTATCTTACTTATCCAGGCATAACATTGTAAACACTTGAGTCCAAACATTATTAAATGAAGATTGATTTTGACACTGTAACAATGATGTGATCTTATAAAAAAATGAAGAGAGGTTTGTAAAACGAGACATTTATTTAGCCTATGAAAGAGAGAAAGCAGTGCACTCATCACAAGACGAAGGGTGCATGGGATGAAAAGAAAAGTATGAAGAAAGAGTTAATTAGAGACAAAAAGAAGTGGGATTTTGAACACCACTGGAAGGAACCATCCTTGTTACCAGCAATGTTTGCTGCAACCTCCACTAACCTATATGCCTATTATATCTTCCATCATTTCAATTTAATCAACCATAAACATTCATTTCAAACAAGATTATACATTAACCAAGATTATCTCAATTATGATAAAGTGGTATTATGTCGGTAATATAACTAATAAGGATTAAGTATAATCGGTAAAGATTAAGCATAAGACAGATCAACAAAATTCTAAACTGATTAACAAAAATAATCATCTAGATAATCTATGTCTAACAAGATAAAAGTCTATGAATATAAGGTTAAATATGTTTTTTGTCTCTTAACTTTAAGTGAATTTTGGAATTAGTTTATTTCGAAACTTTGGACCAATTTAGTCTTTTATCTTTTGAAATGCGTAAATTTAGTCATTTAATCAAATTTTGTTAAATTTATTTGACATTTCAAGCGCGTTTCATAATAGTATTTGACTTAACATTAAAGTAAAAATATGTCAAACAATATAAACAACTCAAATACAATCCTGAAATGCGTACGAAACATCAAATCAACCTATCAAAATTTAATTGAAAGGACTAAATCTACGTATTTCGAAAAATTAAGGACTAAATTGGTCCAAAGTTTCAAAATGAACTAATTCCAAAATTTATTAAAAGTTAAGGGACCAAAAACATATTTAACCCTATTTAACCCATGAATATATTATAAATAGTACAGCTTAAGAGATAAATAATTAGATATTTACTTCATATTGATTTTGGATTCTTTGTTAGATTTTTTTTATATTATTTTTCTGTTGTGTCTTCAAAATACATCGTTAAACACTATTTTAGATAAAATATATTAAAAAAATTTATAAAATATCAATTTCAGTTTATTTCGAAAACACAAAAGACAACAGAAAAAATCAACAGAGAATCTAGACTCTTTTGAAATTACCTGTATACATATCAGAATACCTAGAAACTAACGATAAAAAAAAAAAACAAATAATTTATCAAATCATGATTTCGATTTAATCCTTTTTCTATCATCAATCCAAGCGAAAAACATCATGCATATTATAATGTCGTAAAATCACAATTTTGAAACCTTGGGGAGTGGTCGCGTGGCGCGGGACCACGGACCAAGATGTCATGCTATAATGTCTGTCGGGTCACTGTGGCAAATCGTTTCGCAATCTTCACGTACGTGTGGCCAAAACCTTAGATTTTTACTCTTTTTTTATTTTTTCTTGCAATACAAGGTGGGAATTTCTTATTAATTCAACTTCTTCTGTTTCTCTGCTCTTTGTACAGTTCAATAATGAACAAAAACAGAAACCCTTTAATTACAAATTAATGTGAACTCAATTATTTTGAGATGCATAGGAGCAAGTTCAACTTGAACATAAATCGAATTCAGTTTCTTTGTAACTATAGAAAAAATGTACACGCACCTCTCTCTCACCCGTTACGGTAATTATTTTACTGGTTTTTGCTTGCTTTTTTGTTATTAGAAAAATGTGAATTTAGTGACATGTTAAGGCTGCGCAAACATTGTAGCATGATTTCATTATTATGATAACTGCAACAGAGTCTATGAGATATAAAGCTTTCTTATTTTCGGAGTTTTCGCTAGATCTTGGTCTGCATCAGGAAAATAACTTTCCATTTTATTGTGTTCTTCTTCCAGTTCATGGTATTATAACCGTTAGTTTTCGGATCAAAAAAGGAAACTGTCGCTTGTCCAAAATCAACGTTACCAGGTAATGAAGGACATGTTTGGCTTTTAATTGGAAACCGTTTGATTTTCAATTCTGTCCAACTGCTAACTGAGTTATGTCTTAATTTTGTCTTCAAGCTCAATTTACAAACTAAAACTATAAAAAAATCCATTCACACTTACGTTTGCAAACTCTAACTAAAACATGAACAAAGTAAATGCAGAAAAAGTTATATCCACTTGTACATTATAATTTTACTTTATCTAAGATTGAATTAAAATTAACCACACTTTTTAATACAATTTTTCTGAAAATGAAAGAGAATAATGTGTTTACTATTTTAAACAATAGAGAAATGTCATATTTGTAATATAATCAAAATCCACTGAATCATACGCAAGATTGCATGAGGTGCATACTGGAACCACAAAGTTACACAAATAACCTGTGTTTAGAATAGACCAAGCACACTTTTTGAAAATGAAGAATAATTTTTCAGAATGGTAAAAGAAACACAAAGGATCTCAACCTGTCATCTAAACTACAAAACCCCTTTTTTCAGCATGCCAAAATAATTTTTGTACCTCTGTGCCAGTCCAAACATACCCAACGTGCCTCCAGTGTGAAGCAACACCACTTCTGCTTCTTCACCATCGTTACTGGAGAGAAGCATTGCTGTTTCCCAAGCAGCTAATGTATACACAGGATCCACCAAAATTCCAGTTTGTTGGGCAATTTGTTGACACCTTTCCACTTCCCCCTCCAAAACATTACCAAACCTAGAAATTCAAATGTGTGAATTAGAAGAGATAAACTATAAACTATATTTTACAACACTGTGAAGTCCTTAACATCATTATATCCAGAAAAAACAGAAGTGTATAGCATCTTACTTTCTTGGACGACCACGTTCCACCCAATTCACAATCCCAGCATCTTCTCCATTTACAATTTGGTCAATAAACTCAATGTTAAAATGCTTCTTGAATTCAGAAATCAAACGTGCCTCCTGTTTTCTGTATCCTTCAATTTTGTCAGCCAGCATGACAGCATATACCTCCCATGGGAGCCTGCATAGAAGAAAAAAATTACTTTTACCATGATTTAATGGTGTTGTAGGAAAAGTATTCAAAAATATTTTCAATAAAAATGGCATGCTCCAAGCTGAAGCCAACCTTAAAAAATGGGCTGCAAGTCCTAAACCAATAGCTGTTGTGCCGGTACCAGCATCTACAACAAATTTCATGGGCCTTTCTTTCCCAAGTAAATGATTTTGTGATAAGTATTCCACTAAGCGAATAACACCTACAACAGGGAAAACTATTTTCATTAGTTATTGAATCACCAACCGTAAAAGTTAATTAAACTCAAACACCAACAAAAGATATTTTCTTTTTACCGAAAAAAAGGACAGTAGTTTGAACATGAAAAGAACCCCCAAGATGAATCTCACAAAATTATAGCCATGCATAGATAACTCGGTTCAATGAACAACTAAATCAGATGGACATACATGTCGGGTAGAAGACTGGTTTTACATTATTACTTGCATAGATGCATATAAATTTACTGTACTTTTAAACTGATTCAATAATCATTTAGAATTGGTGTAAATGAGATGATTGTTTCTCTGTGATGTACTAGGATCCAAACCTCACTTCTTTGTGAACAATCAAGAAGATATGTGCATCTGCAACAAGAAATTATTTTTCCTAAAAAAGAGAAATGGTTTTTATCTCGGAAAACATATATAGGTAAGCACCATCTAACTAAGACTGACGATTGCTCAAGCCCAATTCTATCTGAATTTTTACCTAGTTAAAAGGGAATGTTCCTGTAGATTTTCATTGGTTGTTTTTGAAACTCCATCTTCTCATTACCTAGTAGAGCAACAGAATCACCAGCACCTTCTTTGACAACTAGAATATTTCGTCGATGGTTTCCCTCACTTCTACTCACATCCATTTGCATGAAATTTGGAGAAGTAGACAATTCAGTTGCTGAAGAAGTTTCAATGATATCACCAAACCATAGGACAGAACCATCGTTACCAGCCACTGACTCAGCATAGTTCTTTAGCATCTCTTCCCTATTCGCATAAATAGTTCTTGGGACGTATGTGACATTTCCATACATAGAAGACATCAAATTATATCCAGTCAAGATTTCAGGCTGCTCTCCTCGCAGAAGCAGATGTGACACAATTCCTCTCTCAGCACACAGAACCGCTTCAAATAATTAAACCATGGTTTAGAAAGCATAGTATTACCATTAATATACTTCACCACTAAAACCTCAGCAGTATTACAACCATAACCAAGAAAGTACCTACCAATAGCAGCTGTGTGAGCACTCTGACAACCTCCACATGTAACCTAGTAAATGTCCCTGTTAAATGTTATTTGATCTCAGAAAATCCTAACATTGAGAAAATTGTGTGTGTGGTAAAAAGAAATTTATAAATTTAGTACATTAATTTGCAACAACTGGAGAAGATTGCAATCGAAATACCCTATACCTATATGACTGCAAGAAACAAAATTTAATAATCCTGATGTAAAGAATCCAATAAAGGCATTTGTGATTTGTGAAAACATGAATGTAATAAAGAGTAGGTGAAAGATTATATTGTATTTTGCCAGTATTGTACCACATCGGTGACAGAATAACGTTGAAGGAGAGGAAGTAATCCATCGAGTTTTCTTGCTTTGTTGCCATTAACAAGTGGGTGCAACAAATCATCCCGAACGACATAAAAGTAGTTCCTTTCTTTACTCACGGGATTGGCATCACCGAAAGGTGGGTGAGTGTTCAACAGGAAATTAGGGCCTTGTGTGTGTACTAGTTGGTGGATTTTCGTTTCAGGAGTTGGCAATGTCCATCTTCTGTTGTTGAGTACCTTCTGCAGAAACTCCTCACTTCCCAGTTTCAGCCTTGTAACAATCTACACATGAATGAAGAATAGGTAATATAGTTAAAAGTAAAATACACTACCATGGATTGAAATTTGAAACGAAAAAGAACCTGATTTTGAAGAGAGTTAGAATGAATCATGGCGACTGAACTCGGAAGTGGAAGCCTTCAATCCACCTCACCTTGTTATCTTGTGTCTTTCTTGCTGACACTAACATACGCCCAAGAGATATGATGATACACACACACCGTGTTAAAGAATGATTTGTGAAAATATTTTCGTCCTAAAGAATTATTCTAATGTATAATTAAATATATCTACTATCAAAATAAGAAAACAATACATTAGGAAAAGTACCCTGTTGTCCATACCTTTTTTAGTTATACGCTGTGATCATAATTATTTTAATTATTGTCCATACGTTATTGTCTAGTTTAATTATTTTATTTTACATAATAAATAAAATCATATAAAATGAAAATTATGTATATTTATTTTTAAAAATTATAAAATAACATAATAAAGAAATACGTACACAGTATTAAACTCTTTGAATCAGACCCATTTTATTCGATTTTCCCTTTTTCTTTTTTTCTTTGAAAAGCTTATATGGTTGCTGTTTGTTTGAGTCTTTAAACTAATGTTTTTTTTACTGTATTTCTTTTTAAGATAATAATATTTTGATCTATTATTCACTTTTAACTTATCATTTTAATTATCATTCAATTATTTATTTTAATTTATTTTAATGGTGAGATTAAAATTGAATCAAAAAATAGATCAAAATATTATTAATTTTTTCAAAGATCAGTACTAAAAAGTTAAACTAAACATAAAGCTTTTTTGTTAACTTTAGAACAATTAATAATTATTTCTAAAAGTATATCAATAATGATTCTTTAAATTACAAACACATTGAAAGTTTAAATGTTTTATATCACCGATAAACACTTCACTCATATATTATTGCCCTATTCACTAATCAATTTTAAAGTAATAACAAATAGGATTGTGAATTTGGAAGCAATTATTGTAATCAATAACTTTTTTAAAAACTTCTGACGTTATTCTTATTATAACAATCATAGGTCCTATATATTTATTTACCCATTAAAAAGTTAAGTGTATGAAAGTATTTAATAATTTGAAAACTAACACGGGATTAAATAATGATGAGTACAACAGATTTTAATGAAGTCCCTGGTGGAATGAAAGTTTTCTGAAACAAAGATTTGTTACTGTGAAAACTTGGTGAGTTCCAAGTACGCATATCAACATAAACTAGTTGCTGAGAAGGCATAAAAAGAATTAATACTTTTAAGAGGATGTTTATATAACTTACAACCTACAAGCAAATTCACATTTAACAAAAGATGAGAATTTTAAGGGCAGTGTATTCAGTAGGATACAGTGTCTTCCGTGGAACATGAAGGTAAATCACAACTCTGTCCAAATATATCAGGGATTCCATCCCAATTATTCTTTTCTCTTGTTTCCCAATATCCACCAATATATCGGTAGCAACCATCCTCATCCTTCTTAAACCATCTCGGTTGCCATCCTCTTTCTTGCATCTTTCTTGCCTGAATTATCAATCAACCACTAGTTAACAAAAATTTTCAATAAAACAAATCTTCGTCTACAAAATACCATCATTCTTAGGCTACCCAATAATTCTAACAAATTGCTACTACATATTATTTTTGACGGGGAGACAATAATTACTACAAAAGACTGCTACGTATGGACACGAAGCCTCTCTTAATGATTGAGTAGGGACAGAAAATGGGACAGACTGATCTGGAATGAAACTAGGATAAAACTAGTGTAGCCAATATACTCTAGATTCCATGGATCACAAAAGTCAAGATTTTCGATGATTTACCTGTCTCTGCAACTGTTCAAGTCTCAGTTTCTCTGCATTTGCCAACTCATATTCTCCGTTTTCTAAATGTCTTTGATCTGGTCTCAACCTTGAGTCAGTCGGGGGCAACTTGTCTAATAAACCAGGTAATATTTCATTCAAGGAAATTGCAAAAGGAGAGAGGTTGTATCTTGTCTTGGATACAGAGTTGTCCCTTTCCCACAATATCGCAGCTTCTGTCATCGGATCATAACCTTTTGGCTTAGAGGTTGGATCCCCTAGTACATAGTACATTGCTTCATCCCACTTCCCAATTAATATTGCTACCTTCTCTCCGGTTCTGTTGTCTTGAACAAATCCATGGACCTGCAATATATATAAGACTAAAAGTTATACAACTCAGAACACAGAAAGATCGGTACATCTAAACTACTCATCTGAATTGTCAAGTTTATAAATGTACTTTAGGATGATAACTGACATGGCTACTTCTATACTTTTTCCACTTAATTACAGAGTACAAACAGAATTTTGATGGTTTATTTGTTTGAACAATAAAGTGAGGGAAGAGATGGGATGAAGAAAAATGTGTTTTCAAATAAAAAAAATGCTAAACATAATGTATTTGAAAAAAATAAAGGTTATAATTTATCTATGAAATAATTCCTGCAGTCCCCATGTCTAGTAGCATTCATAATCCTACCTGATGTGGATTTCGGTCTATAATAGATTGCTCCTTGAATTTCAGTTTGCAAGAATAGTTGCCACTTCCCCTGATGTGCATGGTACCGTAGTGGTCACAATAAATTTTACCTAATATGATATTGTATATGGAAGTGGTGACCTTGCTCCACTGAAATGCTTCACCATCCTCAAATTGTAGAGTTAGGACCCCCACAGGATCTAACTGGATTGAACGCCCCCAGAATTTTCCTTTCAAATTAGAATCTGCCCAAAACTTCCACCCCCTTCCCTCACAATGACAAGCAACAATCATTGGATGATGACTAACCTGGAGCAACAACCATTAGATGAAAATTATCAGACACAAGATAGATATGAGGCATAATTGTACTTTTGGTCCCTGAGTTATCATAATTTTGCAATTTAAGTCCCCAAAATTTCAATTGCTCCAATAGGGTCTCCCTCCAAAGTATCACAGATGTGCAATTGACCAAAAGCACAATTAAACGTACACACAAATCACTCACTTTTCAGACTAAATGGACAAAAGACTACAATGAATTTTCAGATTAAATGACGAAAGGCAACACCGTAGCGAAGGGAAATTAGACACATTCTCATAAACCTTGACTGAAAAGTTAAAGCGAAATTCCAGTTACCTTTTCAGAAAAAAACTTAAGTCCTTTATCTGGATAGTCCGCTTCGTAAGTCTCCCCAAGTAAAGGATTAAAAGGTTTACATTGTCGACCTTCAGTTGATGCATAGCTGGATACAGCAAAAGCTGCAATATTTAGAATTCTCATCAGATCATTCCCCTGCACAACGCAAAACATAATTTTCAAACAATGCCAATCCAATAAACTAGAAATATAAAAAATATGCACTTAAATCTGAAGCTAAATATGCTGTTCATTTCCCAACTTTGTTCGACGTTAGTGAACTCGGATAGTTGAATGATACTACGTTTCACATTAAACGAAATTGTACGGGGGCAAAGCCCATATTGCTTATACAGAACTTGTGCCGTATTTAGCAGTATCAAAATCTAAGGGCAACTATCTACAAGCCTCAAATATCAGCGTAGAGCATGGTTTCAATTTCATGTTAGCTATAAGATCCTCCTCATTCAAGCAATATGTATCAAATTGCAGAAATTTTGTTTTGTTTTTTAAAAATGAAGTTCTTTTAGGCTCAGTAGCAGTTTTAATCAATGCACTCTCTAGGGATAATTTATTACCCAAACACAATGCAACAAAACTATACTTGGTTTCTTTCAAGCCTATAGCACTAGTGAGCTATTTTAAAATTAAAAAAAAAAAAAACACTTAATAGTAACATTCAAAACAGCTAATTATATCATTAATTCAGTTAAATTTTATGTTCATAAACCCCGTCAAGCCAAATATCATAATTTGGAAGGCACTGGCCACGGTCAAGTAGCTAACCCTCAGACCACTCCTGCCTTTACCTATCCACAATAACCCAAAAGTAACAAATTTGCATCCTTAATTTACCCAAGAAAATCCTAAACCAAACCAATTAACCCTAATGTTTTGGCAGGATTGCAACTAAGAACAATTTTGAATCTATATTGAAAGAC
>Ga0209389_1002315_pt1 | contig 14476 bp, 7 predicted proteins | sample CowpearedBW_FD_187526 | JGI IMG/M metagenome (GOLD analysis project Ga0209389, IMG submission 187526) | Root nodule microbial communities of legume samples collected from California, USA - Cow pea red BW (SPAdes) (version 2) | ecosystem: Host-associated > Plants > Roots > Nodule | place: USA...
TATATATAATTAGTTTATTTTTATTAGTCTATACAAATTATTTTTTATTTATATTTTTTTCTTACAAAGATTGAAAAAATATTTAAGTTAGAAACATTGAATATATGTTGTATTCTATAGTGATGATACTATATTTATACTATATTTATGGATAACATATGTTTTTAGCTGATGAGAAATTGAAATTCGTCTGCATCTCAAATTTTGATGTATTTTAGTCCCTAAATATAAGAAATGAATGGATATAGTCATCTTAACTCAAGTGCATTAAATTTTTTTGACATATCAAATACGTTTTAAGATGGTAATTGTTTGAATTGTTTACACTATTTTGAAAAGTTTAAGTTTAATTGTCAATCTAAAATACCTTTTAACAAGCCTAACAATATTAACACTATTATGTTAAAAGAATTATATTCACTAATTTTCAAAATTTGGAGAATAAAATGTATCAAAATTTGATAGTGACAAATTCTAATTTTACATGTAAGTTAAAAAACTTAAAATATATTTAACCTATATGTATGAACTTTTAGAAATATTTATCATCCACTTTATTACCTGAGGGTAATAGATCTTGTCCAACAAACTAAAACAAAATTAAGATTTCATATCTTAGGTCTTAGATCCAATACTAATATTCAAATGTAATTAATCTCTTGTTTTAAGATTAGTTATCTCGAATGGACCACTTTTAATTATAATGTTTTAAAAATTACAACATAGAACTCGTGTGAAAAATAAAAAGAAGTAAAGAAAATTACCATTTGTGCCAAAAATAACTTTCTATACATATTTTTATTTATCTTTTACTCCTATAATTAGCACTATTATATATGGATACATATTATATATGGTTATAAATATAATAAATAAAGTCACAAGTAAAAAATAAATTTAATGTATATATATATATATATATATATATATTGTTTAATATATTAAAATTAAAATTAATTAAAATATTAAGTTTAACCTATTAAAATAAAATATCATCGAAATTGCAAATTTACATATACATACTAAACAAAGCTTATGTTTTTGTCACTAATAGATAAAACGAAAAGGAGGTACCCGTTGAATTTATTATAACAAGCAAACTTATATTCTCACATTTATTTTATCATGTTATATTATTTTATTAAATTAAAATTAAAATTCATATTAATTTTAGTTTCATATATATATATATATATATATATATATATATATATATATATATTGATTTAAATAAATTAGTTAATGTTTTTAAAATTTGAAATTTAAGATGATACATCACATATTAACAGCGGAGTAGATCTAATCCATCAGAACCATAATTGCATTATATTGTACAATATGATTATTAATTATAAATAAGAGTAAAGCATAAATATAATTTGTGGGAACGATGAAAACCAAAACAATACAATATTATATAACTTTTTTTCATGGACTTGGAGGACGACGAGGAAAGTTGTGGCCTATGGGATCACCACCTCCAAGGAACCGTTCATCTTCATGGTACCCAAAAAAAAAATATTGAAAATGAATAATCACTAATCCACATAAATTAAATATTGATACCAAAGAAATATAAATAATAAAATCAAAGGTTTTTTATGGTAAAAAATAATCAAAGTTTTAAATATAAATAATTTTTAGCATTTCTCTTAAAAATATTCTTATTTTTAATCTCAAGCATCTTCATCTTCGATGGAAAAGTAGATGAAAAAAATGAATTTAAATTCATACTCTTAATGAATGCAAAAATGGTTGTTTGAAAGATTAATAATTTGATGGTAGGTGACTTACTTGGTTTGTGAGGGTCTGAAATCCAAAGGGGTACCCTTGCTGTTGCCATATTCATTGATAAGAGAATCAGAAATAGAAAAATCATCTTCATCAAAACCTTCTCATAATAACCCATCTTAGAAGGAAAAAAAATTTCAAATATGTGAGAATATAGGATGGGAAGTAGAGATATATATAATAATAATAATAATGGTAAGAAAAATCTTGTGTATGGTATTTCAGAACCTGTCAATTTTATGAATACAAACATTACATTAATTTCATTCATTATTGTGGAAGGACTGATGTGATGTGACTTTAAATATAAAATCTAGTTTTCGGGGGAAGTTACCTTTCTTATTTAAAAGATGTACTTTTTTTTCTTTACAATAAAGAACTTTAAATATGAGTTAGCTTTCAGCCAACAATTTTACTTTTACCTCAAATTTCAAAGTTAATAGTTAATTCTGTCTTTCATTTGTCTGAATCTTTATAAAACAATATAATGTTTGATGCTCCTAAATCATTATAAGTCTAAATATATTTTTTTATTGTCGAAAATAATTTAATTGTGAGTTAAAAATTTTTGTATACAAAAAATATATATAAACCTATCAATAGAACTAATTTTATTTTTTTTTAACTTTATATTTCTAGTTTGGGAGAATAACTATCCGATTTTTTTAAAAGTAATTTAGAATAATTTAAGATTTTTTTTTCTCTAACGGAGGAGAATGTGTTTCTGATTTACTTGTTCTCTGTGTAAACAATTATCCTTTATTATAAGAATTAAATGTAAAAAATAGATAAAAAATAGTACAATAATAAAAAAAGTAAATGATGTATTTTTTTAATATTTTAGATTTTTAATCTCCTTTAAGCATTGACCGATGTATCCATTGCAAAATTTCGTGCAACTTTTATATATAAATCATCTCAATCTGACCTCCCTATCAAAAGTTATAAATGTTTAAAGTTTTTCTCCACCAAATTTTTGTATCGTAAAATATAGGACCGTTCTATCAAATGTAATTATTATTCTATGAAATATATATCAAAACAAGTTATCACAACAAAATTTAAGGCAAAAATCAAATTTTAACTATTTTTAATGATTTGTAGAAAATTAATTGTATAAATAACTAAAGTTGTGTTACCCCTACACAACTTCAGCTCAATTCAAATTATATTGAAGTTGTGCATTAAAGAAAAAAAGTGAAAAGTCATGTCAAAGTAACACAAATTCTTTATACTGAAATCATATCAAACTAACATGATTTGTCATAAAGATGTTTATCTTCAAAGAGTTGCATAATTCCCAAATAGGAGTGATTAAGGATGGTAATAGATCAGGTTAAGTTGTGAATATTTTTTTATCAAGTTCTCTTGACCTTCCTTAAAAACAAATAAATAAATTAGCTTATTTAATACGTAAGTACTTTTTTCATATAAAATTTCTAAAATTTTATTTTTAATTAATAAATAAACTATATTTTTAACCTCTATTAACCTTACTATTTTCATAATATAGGTCAAAAAAGGCACATCAACAAGTTCTGTGCATTTTACTAGTCCATTATTTTTGTACTCATAATTAAATGTTGATGGAAAATGTTCATATGCAACTATGGACCACAAATTCCATAAGATATATCCGTAGTTGAAATTTAGACACTTGTCCTCTTCAAAGTTTGGTGTCATGGAAGTCTTTTCCCAATGCTTTTTCAACTTAATCTATTAATAACTTATAAACAAGATTCTTTAAAAAGTATATAAGTTCAACCATTTTATTTTTAAAATATCTTAAGAAATGTACTTTATAAGGCTTATCTTAATCATATAAAATTGATTTATAAGAAGAGGTTTGAATCAATTTATATATGTTGTAAACTCATCCTATTTCTAGTAGTTGTGGGATCTCCAACACATTCCCTTCACATCGAGGTATATATATTTCAGGTGTGAGACTAAACATTAATGGGTAGTCTGATAACGATCTGATAACGGATTGCATAATAAAATCAACAAATAACAAGTCTTCGAATGAGTGACATAATAAGCTCAACAAACAACAAATTTCACCGAGATAGACTCAAACTTATGATTATGATATTATATTAAAAATTGAACTTTTTAAGTCTATCTTAACTCTACAAAATCAATTTGAAATGTAAAGTTTATATCCATTTATATATTATAAATTTGTTTTATCTCTAGTCGATCTTACGTATCTCAAAACACAAAAAATATAATAATAATAATAATAATAAAAATTAATATTATTTTATAAGTTACACGTAAATAGAAAGAAAAAGACTACATATAATTATAATTCAATATCATAAAAGTTTGCTTTTGACTATATGTTCAATATTAGAACCAGATTATGTTGGAGGATTAATTACAAAAGTGGTGTTTTTTTATTAAATTTACTGATATAGGCAGTTTAAAAGAAAAAAAAAAATACATAAACAGAAAAGTTGTACTTTAGAAATACGACTTCAAAATAAATAAAACATGTGTAATTTTTTAGAATTTTGTAATTTTTGATGAAAATAATATATAAAAAAACAATGGATAAATAATATATTCACTACATTCATTTAAAGGAATACATCAATTTTGTTTCTATGTAGAGAACTCACATTAAACAAAACTATTTTCTTAAGATTGGATTTTATGTTTAATAGGATTAATTTATGTATTCAAGATGAAAGTGAGAGTAGTATTAAAAAGACATAAAATGTTTATATTGTGACATTCGAGCCATATTAAATTGTTTTTTTTTAAAGGTTTTTGAAATGTTTCTTTATTATTGTGCAATATCACTCGTAGTGAAGATGAATATATAATGTCAATTCTTGTTATCTTGTCTTAGTAATCTTATTAAACTAAAAAATATACGTAGGTTTAATTACTCGGATGGTACCCACTTTGGTAAGAGTGTGTCAATTTGGTACTTGTGAAAAAAAAAATGTCAATTGCATCTCTATTTTTGAAAAAAGTGTATCAATCAGGTGTAACATCCCTGGCGCACCATGCCCAGAGCATGTCAGGTTACTACAGCCCGATGCACCCCAACCCCTCACCCTTCTCCGTCCATTTATACTGGGTGGGTTGTTGCCAGTGGGAATCGAACCCCCAACCTGACCTTTAACCCCTCACCCTTCTCCGTCCATTTATTTTATCTAATATGAGACTTTGACTTACACTTGAACTATTTTCAACCGTTATTAATAGATATATGCAATTATTATATCCATATGCTTATGCAGTGCAAAGTTTTCCTTCAAACCCAGAAGACTGCACTGTCTCTCTGACTTCTCATGGATGATGAGCATAATAATTATGGTCTCGTGGATCATCTGCTTTCAGAAGGAAGCGTCCATCTTCATGGTTCCAAAAAAAATAAAAATATTGGAACTTAATCAAAATTATTATACAAAAACTGAACTAAAATAAAATAAAAGAACTTGAGAGAAAGAAGAAAAGAATTGTTGGAACTTGAATCAGAAACATAAACTGGTTCAATTTCAAAAGATCTTAAACAATTTATTGTAGGAATTGTATGTTACTTACATGGTTTGTGATGAGATTGGGGTACCCTTGCTGCTGACAGATTCATTGATAAGAGTATCGCAAATATTGATACCATAACCATGTTTAAGATAATAAGCTTCTTAAAGTAAGCCATTTTAGTTTGAAAGAAAAAAGGTATACGAAGCCAAAGCTTATGTGTATTATTATTCAGATAAAAAATTGGTGCATTGTGTGAGGGTTGAATGGAAAGTAGCATACATTTATACTATTCACACAAAGATAAATAGATATAAAAGAAAAATCTTGTGTATACTATTCTAATATCATTATTTTAAGTCATGGATGTTACGCTAATATTTTATAAAACAGTGTAATATTCAATGTTGTGGGTGTTTCTTAATTTTTTATAAAAAATAATGTAGTTTAATTTTAATTAATAGTCATATTTAATTTAGTTTGAGATTAACTTTTAAATTTAGGTGTAAAAGATAAAAAAAATCATTTTGATTGAATATTAAAATTGTATTTTTTTTGTGAACTATGTTTGTTAGACTAATGATATTTTGATAACTAAATTTTAGCAATTTTATCTAATAACATGAACGGTAAAAGATGATTTTAGAATATAGAAAAATAAAAAATGAAAAAATGAAAATACACTTAAAAAATATCATTTCAAATCTATTGTAAGAAAAAATTATCCAAATTTAGTTGATCATATTAATTATATCGATCGGTTGTTTGTTTAAAATAAATTGGCAAAACAAATAAAATCTTGTTTAAAGGGTTAGACCAATTCTTCTAAACCACACAATAGTACATATTTGTCTTTGAACAAATGCTCACAAAGAATACCATTCTAAAGGAAAACCATTTTTTTTCAAAAATATTACAATAAATAATTCTCGTTGAGAGTGTCAAAGTTTGAACTTTTAAAGGAGAAAAGAAGAATGAGTAGCATTATATATAAACTTCTTTTGACCGGCATCTACTAATATGTTTTTAATTTATGAATATTTTTTTTATCAACTTCTCATAAATCAATTTAAAAATAAATAATTAAATAGATTAACTTGATTAATTATTTTTATCAATTTTCTATGTCAATTTTCTAAAATTTTATTTTTAATTTATATATAAACTAATTTTAACCTATATTAATTTTTTTTTTTATAATATAGTTCCAAAACTATACACATCAACAAGTTCCTTGTTCACGTGCTATTTTAGTAGTCCATTATTTCTGTACTGATAAAAATGTTGAAATTTAGACATGTATCGTCTTCAAAGTTTGTTGTCATGGAAGTCTTTTTTCTGAACTGATTTTTCAACTTAATCTATTAATAACTAGAAATTTTTTGAAAATTATATTTTTAATTAAGATTCTAGATAAAAATCAACCTATATTAAAATTTGTAAAAAAATTTAATTTAATCTGATTCAAATCTGTGATGAACTAGATTGACTCGCAGATTCTAATATATTTTGGCTGCCTTTTGAAGTTTTATATTTTATATATAGAAATAATTCGATGTTTACTTATATATTTATTATTACCAAAACTTTATATTGTATGAATCATTTTTAAATTATAAAAGTAGACCATTAAGTTTTAGTAAATCTTCCATTTTAATGACAAATATAATAAGTTTTTAATTGATTATTTATTTTCCAAAAGTATGACGTATATAAAATGGATTTTAATTATTAAAAAAAATAGGTCAAGATTGATTCAGATACACATAAGTAGATACTAAATTGAAACAAAAAAATATATATGTGGACTAAATCAAAATCAACACAATGACATTTGATAGTGACACTAACACGTGGCATTGCAATGCCACGTGTCACACACGGAACCTGACAGGTGGCATTTTTATTTTTATTTTCAAAAAATTTAAAAAAAATTAAAAAGAATTAAAAAAAGGAAAAAAGTATTAAATAACAATTCAAAAAAACTACAGACTGACACGTGGCAGGTTGACTAACAGAGTTGTCTAAAAAGAACCTAATTGAAGTACTTTTTCAAAAGTTGGGATGCAATTGACACTTTTTAAAAAACAGGTACCAGATTGACATACCTATACTAAATTGGGTATCATCCGAGTAATTAAACATTAAAAACATGTAAAAGATGACTTAAAGTGTGAATAATACATAATTACATTAAGTGAAAAGTAAAAAATTTTAATTTCATGAACTTGATTATTTATAAATTGTAAATGAAATAATTAGTGAAGTATAATTGAAATCTAAATAGTCACTAAGGAAGAAAGTCCACATATAAAGATTTCATGCTCATATTGGTAGGAGGATTGTGAAATATTATAGAGTAAAAATACTTATAAGATCGTACTCCATGTAATATAATATATTTATAGCTTTTTTACGCTTACGAGTATCAGGTTGATATTTGCCCTGATTCATAAATGTCTTCTAGAACACTCATTCCTAAAAAAATATTTTTATATTTTAGAATATTGGATATTTTAGAAGATATTTTAAATTTAAAAATATCTTTTGCAATGGCTATTTCGAAATACAATTTTAAACACATTATAGATTAGGTATTCTGAAAGGTATTTTCAGATCTAGAAATGATTTTCAAAACATTTATTTCAATTCTTTTTTATATTTTAGAATGTATGTTTCGGAAAATATTACCTGATCTAAAATCTATGAAAAACAAAATAAAAAATATTTAATTTGGAATGTATTTTTTTATATTTTTTGGATCGAATATTTTGAAAAATATTTTTGAAATTCGAAAACAGCTTTCAAAATATTTAATTAAAAAATAATAAAAATAAGGGTTAAATATGTTTTGATTCTTTAATTTTGAATGAATTTTGGAATTAATTTATTTTAAAATTTTAGACCAATTTAGTTTTTTATCTTTTGAAATACGTGGATTTAGTCATTTTAATCAAATTTTGTCAAATTTGACATTTCAAGCGTGTTTCATAATAGTATTTGACTTAACATTAAAACAAAAATGTGTCAAAGTGTATAAACAACTCAAATACAATCTTGAAATGTTGAAATGTGTATGAAACATCAAATAAACTTAACAAAATTTGGTTAAAAGAACTAAATTTATGCATTTTAAAAAATAAAAGATTAAATTAATTCAAAATTTTAAAATAAACTAATTTTAAAATTTCTGAAAATTAAAGGATAAAAATATATTTAACCGCATAAACATTTTTATTATAATTATAATAAAAAGTAATTTGGGGATTATAACTTTTTTGGAGTGCAAGAAGGAAAAAGGGGAGTGCAGGATGACCTGTGTTAGAGATATCCAGACACAAGTGTTCTACTTTTTTGTTGAAGAGTGACTATCTGTTTCCAGCCACAGAACAATACCGACAAGAAGTGATATTTTTGGTAGAAAAAGGAGCAGTGAGAAGAAGAATTACGCAGATAGCAGAGACAGCAAAAGAAAGTGTAGAATGGATTCCCATTACGCAGAAGAGGAAAAGGCATGCATCTCTGCAATGAAGCATTGCTTTGGTCCAATATATTGTGCAGTTTTGAATGCAGCAATTGAGCTAAACTTGTTCGAGATGATAGAAAAGGCATCTCCAACATCAGTTGGTGTGACAGCATCTGATGTTGCCTCTCAACTTCCGACACAACACCCAGAATTGGGTCGCAGGATTGATCGCATGCTGTCTCTGCTTGCATCTCACTCTCTTCTCACTTGTTCCACTCGCACAAACCAAGATGGTGAGACTCAAAGATTCTACCACCTTTCTCATCTTGGTAAGTTCTTCGTCAAAGATCACAGCAATGGCTCTCTGGCTCCCCTGTCAACTTTTTTCACTCACCCTTCCATCCTCCATGTCTTGTAAGTATCGCACTTCCATAATTTAACCTAAATGCATTCATATTTTTTTATAGTAATATACTAATTTTTCAGCTCAATGTATATAGCTGTATTTTACAAAATCTAACTTACTATAAGTTCACATAATAACTTCAACTCGAATAACATAGATTTATATTTTGAAATATTTTATTGACATTTTAGTAAATAAGTTTATCTCTCATCTAACTTTAGAAAAAGCCTAGCTTCTAAGCTCACTGACATGATTCCAACAAGAGTTATAGCTTGGGTCAACGCCTAGGTCCAAATCATGTTCAAGACCCAATCCATGGCCTACATGCATCTCAATTTCAAAGCCCACCAAGAGGTCCAATAACAAGGAGCATGCTCAAAAAGATCCAATTGAGTTTCATTCAAAATGGCCCAAACCCACATAGGCTTCTCACACTCTTCACATGGACTAAAGAAGATGTTAAGATTTGAGGAGGTGTATCAAAGAGCAATAGAATAACAATAAGATTGACACTGTTTAGTCCTTATTTTCTAGAATAATAAATCAAACCATGTCTAGTTGAATTGATAAAATTGGGCTTGACTAAGCCCAATAGGAGATTTGGCCATGAGCTACCAAAGGTCCAAGGCGGACTAAGTGGAAGTCAACGTTCCTTCCTACACCTTATGGATCCAATGCATCCAAGGGCTAGGAATGTTTCCTCCTTTTCCAAGGCATCATCCAACGGCCATGAGCCTTGTTCCTTCTCCAAGCCATCTTCCACAACCAAGATTAAATGCCTTTCTCATCCAAGGGCTAAGAGTGCTTATGTGTATTTACTTTCATATAAAAGTCTAAATTTCAAGCTATTGTAATCACTCTTGAAATTTCTAGAGCACCTAAGCTAGAGGTTTACAACATTTCCTCTAGCCACCTTCCATTAGCCTAGTTTCTAGTCTAGTTCTCCTTTCACCACTCCAAATTCCATTGTTACAAGAGCCTTAAATAATTGTCTCCATGCCATTTTTCGCTGCCTATGGAGTTCCTACCAGCCACCACACATTGGAGCTCCATCTAACTTTATAAACAAGTTTTTAAGGTCACTGTTATTTTATTGACCTTTTAGTAAATAATTTTATCTCTCATCTAACTTTATAAAAAGCCTATCTTCTAAGGTCACTATTATATCTCACTTATACATTAAAGTGGTCATATTTTGATAACTATCAAATAGAAAAACAAGTTAAATATTTTTTTTCCTTTAACTTTTATCTAATTTTGTTCTCTAACTTTAGAAATGCATGAATTTAATTCTTTTAATCAAATTTTATTAAGTTTATTTAATGTTTCAAACGTGTTTCATGATATCATTTTAGTTGTTTATATAATTTGGTACATTTCTGCTTCAATGATAATTGAAAAACATGTTTGAAATGTCAAATAAATTTAACAAAATTTAGTTAAAAAGACTAAATTCATGATTAAAATAACTAAATTCATATATTTCTAAAAATAAAAATTAAATAGAGATAATGTTTTAAAAGAGACAAATTTCAAGTTTTAGTGAAAGTTAACTGATAAAAACGTATTTAACCAAATAAATAAAAGATTTCATTTCACAACTCAAAATAATAATATTTTAATTATATTATTATTTTCTTTTTTTAATTTAAAATATTGATATATATTATTATATTATTAAAATGGACTATGATTTGCTGCAATTTCTATAAAAATGTGAAAGTATATTTTTTTTAATATCTTTTAACAACTCTTTCTTTCTTAAAAAAGTTTTATTTGTTTGGTTGAGAGATGAATAAATAAAAAAAATTGTTTAGTTAAATTTTAAGTTACTCATAAATTTTTTTTCTTATTTTTATTTGAGTTTTTATTAAATTTTTTTTGTCTATTGAATATTTAAAACTTTTACATTTTTTTAATGAAGTTTTTATAATTTACATTTTTTTTATTAATTGAGTGACGTGTTATTTGGTGTAATTATTTTGTTTAATTGTCTTTATGTTAATATATATATAAAATTTTGACTAGGTGTGTTCTTTTTTAGGGTGAACTATAAGGAGGTACTTTTGGAGTTTGAGAAGGGGTTGTACGAGAAAGTTCATGGAGTTCCTATTTATGAAGGCATATATTCGGATCCCACACTGAGTAATATTTTCAATGAAGCAATAACTAATCTTGGCACAATCGAGATGAAAAAGATTATAGAAATTTATAAAGGATTTGAAGATATATCTTCGTTAGTTGATGTGGGTGGTGGTATTGGCCAAAATCTGAATATCATAATCTCCAAGTATCCTTCTATAAAGGGCATTAATTTTGATCTGCCTCATGTCATACAAAATGCTCCCATTTATTCAGGTATCTTTCATTCTCAAACCATTATTATCAATATGAAATAGAACCTATTAAAATCATTGTACAAAATATTTTTTATAAGTCATAAAACCAGCATAATATTTTAATGTAAACAAGTCTTTTTTATATTAAAATACCATATGGAATTTATTGTTTCATTTGTTTATTTATTTGCAAGCTATAATGAGTGAAATATTAAATTCTTGTGAAGGGATCAAGCAAGTTGAAGGAAACATGTTTGACAGTGTTCCGCAAGGTGATGCTATAATATTAAAGGTTAGTCTTTTTCTGAAATAGTTTATTTAAATAAAATCAACTTTAAGTTACAAATTAATATCGAAAGGATACTAAATGGACTTGTAACACACTCCTTCACGGGTGAAACAAAATGTTCAAAAAAATTTGTTAAGATATGTTCTAACTTGACTTTATAAGGTGAAAGGTTTGCACCTCACTTATATACTGTAAATTGGTCTTATCTTTACTCGATGTGGGACTTCCAACAATAATTAATTAATTTTATTTTTTATTTTTATTTAAGTGTGTCTTTCGACTAATACTTGAATTTCCCACTTCAAAAACACTTTACTTTTTCATGGTTTGTTGATAATTGTAGGCAGTATTACACAATTGGTCGAATGAAAAATGTGTAGAAATTTTAAAGAATTGCTACAAAGCTTTGCCGGAAAAAGGAAAGGTAATTGTTATGGAGATCATAATGCCTGAAGCAATTCACGCAACAGATGCAGATAAAATGGTCACTGGCTTTGACAACCTTATGTTTTTGGATGCTGGCACCGAAAGAACTCAGAAACAATTTCAGAATTTATCCAAACTCTCAGGATTTTCTCATTTTCGAGTTGTTTGTCGTGTCTTCTCAGCTTTGGGAGTTATAGAATTTTATAAGTGAACATATGTTTTTGAGAATGAGTTTGTTACGTAAATAGGTGTGTGCTTTATGTGGTTGAAGTATCTTCTAAGACAGTTTCAATTCTTAAAAGACAATCTTCTAAATAGTAAGAATTATTTTCAGATTGTTATATATATTATCACAATATTGTTGTTGTTCATTCATTAATATTATTGATAATCAAGTTTGCTAGCTTTATTTCTTGATTGTTATTTCTGAAATATAAAATGTAATTTGAGTATCTTGAAATAGAAAGACCTTTTTTTTTTTTTCTAAATTGAATATATTTTCTTTAAAATTAGATTTTTAATTTGTGTAAGTAATTTTGATTTCTTTAAAAATTTAGTTCATATATTTTTGTTCAGCATGAAACGTTTAACCTTCATATATTAGTAAGGTTAAGATTTTGATCTATCTAAGCGATATTACACAACTGAACAATTGTATTTATATAAGAGAACTCGTGTTCTCATTTTTATACATTTGATTAAAAATATTTTAAAAGTTTTTTTTTTATATGTCATAATTAGTTAGTTAATTTCTCTTTATTCATCAATATAGAGCTAGTATTCCGTCTTACTTATTTTTGGATAGATATTTCGAGAAATAATCATATATAACACTAATAAGATATAAGCTTTTTTAATGAGGGACAATTTGATACCAATAATATTTTCTTCAAATGTGAGTTCGTTCACATAGTCCCTTTACATCGGGACTCCTTCCTAGAGCTAACCACAAGTACCTTTACTTGTCCCCCATTTATTATAATGGTACATACTTGCATAATCCTCTATCAAAAAGACTTTCGGCAAGGACTTGTTTAAGTCAACCACTAAGAAACCTTCAGCTTCTCTAATACCAAATGCTTTAGTCCTTAAGGCAACAAATAAGGTATATACTGTAGTACAACTATTTCAATCTTTCCTAGCATAACCTATATGTTTAGTTGATTCTATTTTTGACCCCCCCGGTACGAACTCTCAAACTCACCATACACTACTCAATTTTTAAGTTTAGATGTTAATTGTTTTGCATGTAACAACAGTTATATCAAGAGGAAAGTCCTAAACCTAAGAAAATTCCCTTATCTTTGGATGATCCTCTTAGTGCATTACAACAACTTGCTGACATCATAGTTGATGAGTCAATGACGGTTCCATGGGATTCTGATGTATTTGGGATATACATTGACATATCATTGTTCTTGCATAAGCAAGACGTCCTAAAGCTTGTGTCGAGGATAGAAGAACTGAATATTACCCTTATTTAATTATGAATGATGTAAGCCTATGAACCATTCTTTATATTTAATTGATTTATCTAGTTACTTATATCAAATAAATGTTTTGTGCTCAGGTATATATTTGGTATCAGTAACAAAGTGGGGTTGAGTCATGTATATGGGTTCATATACCCTAACTCATTAATGAAGGCGAAGGCGATAAGTTTGATTACATCCAAGCATACGTCACCATATTATTTGAACTAGGGAAGGAAATATATTTTGTTCCTTATGTTGTTGCCTAAGTGTAGTTTGTTGACTTGTAATTATAATCATTCATTTTAAGGTATAACAATGAAGTTATTTTGAATTCAGGCATCATTGGCAGCACTGGCGGAACTATTGAATGACATAGGGGAGCTATGGCTCCCCCAAATTTTTTTTTTGGAATTTATTATAATATATATATATATATATATGTATTTTTTAAAATTATATTTATATATTATTTATATTAAGTTTATATTATGGAAATTATAATAAAAGATAAAATAAAGAATTTAATGGAGATATTGATTTATAAAAGAGATTAGGATTTTTTTTGACTATAGGATTTTTTCATCATATAAATTATCATGGAAGTGTGTGAGAAGAAATAAATATAAAGAGATAGATTGAGAAACAAAAGTTAGGAAACACAGATTAAGATTGAAGTATACATTCTCGCATGATCTCTCACAATGTTAGTATCTTATTATGATCTATGTATGTTAGATTTATGATTCTTTTAGTATGTTTCTTCAAATTAAGTTTATCCCAAATTAG
>Ga0209389_1002318_pt1 | contig 14458 bp, 7 predicted proteins | sample CowpearedBW_FD_187526 | JGI IMG/M metagenome (GOLD analysis project Ga0209389, IMG submission 187526) | Root nodule microbial communities of legume samples collected from California, USA - Cow pea red BW (SPAdes) (version 2) | ecosystem: Host-associated > Plants > Roots > Nodule | place: USA...
TTGTACAAATTCTAGATGTAGTTGCATTTTGTCATCTTCAGGGAGTTGTTCACCGTGATCTAAAACCAGAGGTATGGCATTGTGAAGCTTGAACTACTCGTAGTTCTTTGATTGTGCTTTCAATAGCTATTTTATGTTTTCATAGCCACCTCTCTAAATTTTTTTTGCTTTGCAGAATTTTCTATTTGTCTCAAAAGACGAGGATGCTGTGATGAAAGTTATTGATTTTGGGCTATCTGATTTTGTCAGGCCAGGTAACATGACTAAATCAACCTACTATAGTCAGTCTCAAGTACTATTCAAGTTGCTCAATTGCTCTCTCAATCTTGTTTTTGTATATAGCTGGCACGGTCAAATTAATGGATTTTGTATATAGCACTTGTGATATATTGACACTACAATGAAGGATTAGTGAGATTTTACAATACCAAAATCCATTAGTCATTGATTTGGAATAGACATCTAAAACTAAGTTTCAGCACTTGTAATCAAGAACTCAGAACTGATATTTTTTTAGTAACATTTTACGTGCTCAATACAATTGTAGTTCCTTGAGAGTGATGATTTTAAATGGCATTTTCTTGATGTAGACATTTTGTACAATATATAGCTTTCTCTCTATGTAAGTTTTATTGAGGAAATCATAGGTATTAGTAGTGTTGAAAAAGGAGGATCTTATATATCATCAGCATTTCTGTTCCTATGAGGTCTTTAATTGGATTTGTTTTCCACAAAAGGCCATTTCTTCGTGTGGTAAGCTTGTATATGTTAGCATGTACATGTACATGTGTATAGGGCTTTAGGACTTCTGATTTTTGTAATATTATGTGGCTGCATAGGTTGAACTCTTCTCCTTAACCTCTCATTTAAATGGAGAGCATGGAACTTAATATTTTTATCACTGAATTTGTTAGTAAGCAATATCTTGTTATACACATTGGGATGATCAAATTTTTTGATCGTTGTTGAAGAAAGGCAGCTATTAAACAAATCTCTACTTTGAATACGTAATTGGATACAGTCTTTCATAATTTCATTTACTCTGCTGCTTTGGGAGCTCCTACTTCGTGCATGCCCTTAAAAAACCTATGATATACTGCTCTCACCTGGGCATTGAGTATGTGTAGCATAGATATCAGAGCTTTGCAGGAATGAAAAGATGTCTTTAAAAACAGAAGAATGAAAATGTGGGATGTCTTTAAACTTATATCATCTCAAATTGCATTGTCAATTTTCACTCCCAATATTTATTATGGTCCCATATTCAGTCAATTTTTCTACCTTCCCATTTGTTCTCTTAACGACCACATTCTTAACTCCATTTAAAATCATTATTATTTTCTCCCTTCCATTTTATATTCTTGCAGATTTTAGTGATTCTAGTTTGGCAAAGAGACAAGGCGAATAGATTAATCATGGAAACATATTAAGAATATATTGATTCTTTCTAACCTGTGGATAGAAATTTCCTTGTTCAAACTCTGTAATAATTGTACAAGTTTGTTTGCATAATGTTTTTCACTAATTTCCTGGTTTAGATGAATCTCAGAACATGCTTTAATTCTTGGTTTAAGATTACCTCCAGTGTTCAAATTAAATAGTTATCATATTGGCTTAGAATCAGAGTAGAATCCTCATCGATTTTTTCACTACCTGCACTGACTTTTAATAAATATGCAGAACAACGCCTCAACGATATTGTTGGCAGTGCTTACTATGTTGCACCTGAAGTGCTCCATAGATCTTACAGTGTTGAAGGAGACTTGTGGAGTATTGGGGTTATATCGTACATATTGTTATGTGGAAGTAGACCATTTTGGGCGCGCACTGAATCAGGAATTTTCCGGTCTGTGCTACGAGCGAATCCTAACTTTGATGATTCACCTTGGCCATCTATATCACCAGAAGCTAAAGACTTTGTGAAGAGACTTCTGAACAAAGACCACAGAAAAAGGATGACTGCTGCTCAAGCTTTAGGTATGTTTCATTTGAATTTTTTTGCCAGACCTTGCTTTACTAAATAAGATGTTCCTAAATGTTGAAATTCCTTATTGTTGTTCTATGATTCTTGCTACTAGAGAGTTTCCTATATATTTTGCAGCTCACCCATGGTTGAGAAATGAAAAGAATCCCATTCCTTTGGATATCTCGATTTACAAGTTAGTAAAGGCATATGTGCGTGCCTCACCTTTGAGACGTGCAGCATTGAAGGTAGTCACCTGTTATGCTGCCATTAAAACAAATGAATATTATATCCTCCCCTCCTTTGGTGCGGGTAGGGGCCAATAGGACAAGAGTAATGTTGTCTGTTTTACTTCTACTTATATTAATACAGGCCCTCGCGAGAGCATTGACGGAAGATGAGCTATTCTACCTTAGAGCACAGTTTAACCTCTTGGAGCCTAAAGATGGCTGCGTTTCGCTCGAGAATTTTAGAGTTGTAAGTTCATGGTTTTTTGCACTTTTATTCCCTTTTTCTTTTTTTTACTTTAAGGTATGTTAGCACGTTAAATAATGGATGATATACGATGCTATTATCTGTGAACCGTATGTAATGTAAATATGTCACACTCTAGTGTTTGCTACATTAAATGAATCAGCCTTAGGTTAGTCTTTTATAGTTTAAATTCTGTTGTTGGTTTTGTTTGCTGTTGTTTCAAAATATCTAAACTGAAGTATAAAAAAAATACAGGCTCTCATGAAAAATGCAACTGATGCCATGAAGGAATCAAGGGCCCCTGACATTTTAAATCTGGTGAGTATTCTTTAAATCTGGTGACATTTTAGTAGCCGCTTTGATCCTAATCTATCGTGTACCAGAATGTCTTGCTCATTAAAGAAAATAGGGGCAGGAAGGAATGTATAATTGAATAACTTTTACATAGCAAAATCAAGCGCAAAATCAAGCGTATCGTCTAATCAGTGCCACCATTATTCATAATAATATCTGTTTTATTTATCACGAAAGTGCACTGCTTTATTTGCGTTCAATGAAAAATCTGAAATGCTTATTTCTTGAAACAAGATGGAGGCACTCTCCTATAAAAAAATGGATTTCGAAGAGTTTTGCGCTGCTGCTATCAGTGTATACCAGCTGGAAGTTCATCCAGAATGGGATAGAATTGCCACCACGGCTTTTGAATATTTTGAGGAGACAGGAAACCGAGTGATTTCTGTTGAGGAGTTGGCCCAGGTTTGTAAATTCTTGTGTTATTTCTGTCTTTTAAGCTGTTTAATAACCCACTGACCTTTTGATAATGTTTTCAGGAGATGAATTTGGGTCCTTCAGCTTATTCTTTAATGGGTGATTGGATCAGAAAATCTGATGGAAAACTCAGCTTGGTCGGATATACAAAGTTTTTGCATGGTGTGACAATGCGTAGTTCAAATACGAGACACCGACAGCTAGTATAACCAAAAGGGAGATTCGATTATTATTATTATTGTTATTATATTATTATTATTATCATTATGATAATATTTGTTGAAATTAGTTTGTGTCTTTTTTCTTTCTATAATTTGAATTGAAAGGAAAATGGTACGAGGGTCTAAGCAATTTTTTGGGGGGGTTTTGGGGAGTGGATAATGGAAAAAACAGAGCTAACATTGTTTAGTTTCTCATGTGATTTGCGGTGCAAAGCAAAAATCTCCTATTTTACTTGTGAGCCAAAAGGCCACACTTGCTTTCTTGTAAGATTTCGTGTGAATATTAAAGACGCATCTATTTGGATGAACTTCCTCGTATGGTAGTGCACTTTGTTTTTGAAGATTGAGGTAGAGAAATACGACGGTGAACTTGGGTCAATTTCTTCCATGTCTTGTGAAATAGTGTATTTGGTCCACATATCCTCGTTTTAAACGATGTAATGTTTATTTAATACTTGTGCAGCAGCTATTAGATTTTTGGGATTTGTTTATTAGATAAGGTGAGGAACAAAGAATATGAACATAAAAACAAAAAATGAGTTAGAATTTGGGAACCCCGTAAAGATAGAGACGAATTGGAAGTTAACGCCTACCCAACTAAAGTATATCCGGATTGCAACTGTGACCGGGTCTGGTTTGTGATAACTATTGATGTTACGTCATAATTGATTGAGAAAGAAGAATATAAAAAATAATAATAAAAAATAGGATGCAGAAGATGGCAAGTTGATGAGGGAGAAAGTTGGTTTTCCCATGGATTACCGTCTGAACAAGTAAAAAGCTGTTAATTGCAGTAAGGAACTAACCCAGATTGGAATTGGCCAACAAAGATGGACGCAGACTGCTTGAATAAATGTTCACGAGACATGCCAGACAGCAACTAATTTGGGTAGGTTTATATGGTGCCAATCATAAATGAAAATAATATATATTTTTTTTTCATAATTTATAAAAAAAATACCATTAAAATAAAATTACGATTTGTGATTTTTCAAGATAGAGAGTATTATAAACATTTATGATACCCGGGTTGGTTGATGTTATAATAAAATACAAATACAGGGAAATTATGAAATCGCAAAAATTTTAATTTTTATTAAGAGTTTCGAATGATGTATGACCTCACGTACTTGACATAGTTCTGTATTTTAACGACGTGACTAATCCAAAGTCTGCGCTTCAGAAGACAAAATACAAAATTTTAACTGCTGAATTTATTATCAAATTCCAATTATTTTGTGTATATCAGAGAAACCTAATCTATATTTTAAACGCTCCTTTTGTTTAGAAAGACGCAACTTTGATCAAATATTCCTTTATTCCATACATATCTTTGTCATCAAATTCTCCAACTCAAGAATGACAGAGGGATGCTTATGTAAAATTTTGCAACACATATTTAACGCGTGAGTTAATTGTCCATGTATGAACATTTGGAAAAACAAAATTGATGACAAGTATATAAGTAACTTAATCCGAACCGATTAAAGAATGTAACAAGTGTAAACCTTTTATTTGCAAGTATGAACGAGACAAAAGGTGGAGAAATTTTCCACGAAAAGAAAATCTGGCTGGCTTATGCTCTTGGAAATAAAGACATTTAATTTAAAAAATTAGCCAACCAAGTGTGAAGACTTTTGAAAGCAATTGGTGAAAACCCACAACCTCAAAACGCGATTAGCATTTTAAAAAACAAAAATAATGAAATCAATTGTTCAAAGTCAAGATCGCCCTCATTCATAGGAAAATAAACATGATCATTGTGATTATTGACCCCAATTAATCCCCGTTGGATTTGTTTGACAGCTTAAGAACAGAATTTGCTTTGTGATGGCACAACACCAATGTTCTCTGACAAAACTATCTTATACAGTGCTACCAAAATCCTTGTTCTACTTCAATTTTCTGATCAATAATGGCAAGTGTGCACGCCAAATCTCTTTAAACTAAAACCGCTCACCAAACTTAGTTTGCAATTCCTAATCACAAACCATACATATAAAAACCCCACAATATACTCGATTACTAGACAGAAAAAAGAGACCTCAATTATTATTATATCTTAAAAAGCAAGACCTTAAATTTTGTTCATGGGACCCTCTCATTTCAGCCACAATTATGAGATAAATAAACCAGATCTCAGATTTTCTAAGTTAATAAAAAGAGTTAAAGAAGGAATATGAAAAAAGAAAAAGTCTACGCAAACTCATCTTTGTTCCTTATTCCAACCGTTTCTTTCACGCTTCCCACGTCCAACAAATGAACAGCTATGTGCTTTCTTTTCTCTATTGTTTTTTAATGAAAAAAAATGATGATGAAGGGTATCTATATCTATATGTATATCTATCTGCTTCAATTTACTTCGTTCACATTACAAGTTAGATCGAGAGAACAAATAGAGAGAATGAAATACACTCATCGATCACATCATATATATGTATATATATGATTGTCATTTAATTTTCCACCGATTAAAGAAATGCACCAAAAACAAAAAATCATGCAAATTGAGATCCAAATTGTTCGTCGTTGTCACATCATTAAACCAACACCACATTCTGGTGTTGCGGGGAATCAGAAAACAATAACAAAAGCAAAAATAAACAAGACATGTACATGGTTTTAATTAATGTTGGTAGAGTAATGAATCGACAGAATCAAACTTTGAAGCACCAAGCATGGTGGTGGTGGTGGTGGTGGTGGAGGCATGTCTCTCTGTCGATGATGCCTTGGACGGTGCGGAAGTGCTCGACGTGGCACGGGATGGTGATGGGGCCTTTCTGGTCGAACCCGTATTCGTCTTCAGCTTCCTTGAGCAACTTCATGAACAGTGGGTGGTTCATGTACATGACAGGGATCACAAACCTCTGTTGCTCCTCCCCTTGCCCCACCAGCACCGCGAAACACCCTTTTGGAACGTCCTTCAGGTCCTTCTTCTCTTGGTGGTGGTGGTGGAAGTGGAGGTGTGGAATGTGCAAGTGAAAGCTCATGTGGTAATGATGGTGGTGATGCTGTTTTAGAGAGCTATGATGATCGCTGAGGATCCCCATAGGAGAGAGAAAGAAAAGAACGAAGCTAAAACCAAAGACCAAAACCAAAACCAAAACCAGAAAAGATTGAATCTTTAGGTAAAACTTGATGAGGGTTATAAGAAAACGAGTGAAAAAGGCCAGGGATCAGAAGAGGAGATGGCGAGGTTGAAGAGGGTGAGAGAAGAGTCGGTGAGAGATCTTGGGATGTTGCTCATGATAAATGGAAACAAAAGAATACCCACATAACAAAACGTATGAAAAAAAAAATGAGAATGAAGAGGATTTGGAAAAGATGAGGATATATATATATATATGTGTGGGAGGGTGGAAGAAAAGATATCGATTTGAATGTGAATGTGTGAGGGAGAGCGTTGTGGTGGGCCAGAACGTTGTAGGGTTTGCTTACTGTGTACACAAAGATTTGTTTTGTAGTATAAATCTAAGGAGAGAGCCCAAAGCTTAGGAGAGTAATATATCTTTTTCTTGTTCGGGTGATAGGGACAGTGAAGGTGACTAAATTTGATTGGATGCTCATGTGGCTAATTAGGGCAAGGTAAGGATATATTCTGTGATTAAAGTAAAAGAAAATTGTTTGTTTCTTTTTCAAATTTTATTTCAGTCACAGCTGGAAAATCCAAGGGTTGTAATTTGCGTGGCAGAAAAGAAACACGCACAAGTGTTGTTGTTAATTAAGGTTGTCGTTGTTACTGTGATGATAAATAGTTATTCGGATTTCAAATATGGATGGTTTATGATCCGATTGACTTGGTTTATAGCGAAGACTTTGCATTGCACTGCATAGAACGAAGAATGAAGGAATGGAGAAGGCACAGTGAGGCACACGTCACCGTTTAGGTCTTCTTTTCCATTTTCTATTTTTTTATGTACTCCCAATCCTTCTTGACTTTTTCTTTTTTAATTAATCCAGTAATTAATCTCTCTCTAAATTTCCAATATATTATATACTCTTTGTTACTTTTCAATGAATAAACAATTCTGTGAAGTTGTTATCCACATCCATTATATTTTAAATTGAAGCTAAAAGGTTAAAATGTGGTGTATACGTATATGTAACATTATTTTTTAAGTGTTTCTTTTTGAAGTAATTGAAATCAAATTCAGAAATGGAATAAAAGATAGAACATTGAAATTGCGAAGATTGTGTTTGCAGGAAAAGATAAAAACGATGATATATGATATTGTTGATACATGTTTTGTTTTACTGATTTTAAGAGTAAAAATAGTGTATATGAATCTCCAAAGGGTAAAGGAAAGAATATTGTGGTGACCCCAAAAGGATATAGAATAGAATATTGAAAAGGTCTAATTGATTGGATGGAAAAAGCTAAGTCTGACTTTTTAAAATTACATTTTTTATTTTTAAGATAAAATTAAATTTACGTGAAATTTTTCTATTTTTATGAGATATATACATTATATAAAAAATGACTATAGATAGATTTGTTTACTAATTGTTAAATGTTTTTTAAAGGATGACGTACATAAAAAATTGGTCCAGCTTACAAGTATGTTTTATTTATTATTTTTTTTGTGGTAATTTAACGTACAATAAGTATAAAAGTATGTATATTAAACTTTACAAGAAACAAAATATTATCGGTTTACATTGTATAATCACATTTTAAGGCTTAATTTAACATGTTATAAAGACCTATTTAATTAACATCAATTTATCTTTCAGTATGTTAAAAGTTTATATTATTAAACGCTAACTTTATATTGTAATTTTTGTGTAAATTAACATTTAAAAGGATGGTTAAAATATTTTGATAGCTAGAAATGTTTATCTAAATGGATATATGACATCAATATCTTTTTAGCTACAGAAGTTTTAATAAAAACCTTGATCTAAGTTTCTTCTTCTATTCTTATTTCTTATTCTAGCTTTGCTTCTGATTCATATAAGTCTTTATCGAAACGATTTGATCTATTTTCACTTCAATAGAAAAAATTACTCAATTAAGTGGGATGATTATGAATAAAGTTATCAAAATGGATTGGAACCCGCAAGCCAACCTGGCTCATCACGGGTTCGGATCGGGTTGGGTTGAAATTTTTTTACAAATCTTAATACGGGTTGATTTTTGACCCGACTCATTTAGAACCCGGCTCATCCCGATTGAATCCGTGGTGAGCCGAGTTGGCTCACCAACTCGTAGATAAAAGGGTTACGCAAGTATTTTTTATTAAGTTGGGCTTTACATTTGAGTCATGTTAGGTTTTTTTTTAACCAACACATAAATAATTTGTATTTTTTTATTATTTTGGATTGTATTAAAATTTATTTAGATTTTAATTAGAATTATAATTTAGTTTTGACTTAAAATAAAATAAAAATTGTATTTTTTTAATTAAGTGAATCCATGAGCCAACCCGTTTAACCCGCCAACCCGTGGTGGGTCGGACCGGGTTCAAATTTTTTTGGCTCACTAAAAAGTGAGTCAGGTTAGGTTGGCTCACTAAATCATCAACCCGTGGTGGGTCAAGCCAGGTCGGATTACCCGTTTAAAACCATCCTTTTGTGAATGTAATATTGAAATTATATACACATCTATTTGGAGATTGTTGATTAACAATTATTTGTCATCGATTCATGTATTAGTTATATGCTTCAAGTTTTAAAAATAATGTTTTTAAATACATTAATATGATCACAATGTTGAGAATATTTGCATGTAATACACATAATAATAATAATAATAATAATAATAATAATAATAATAATTGTTTTGGGTGTAGGGACCAAGAGTCTACTAAAGAACCTCTTCACGCTTACTCCACTCTTCTCTGCTACTGTAACTTCTCCAGGAAAATCCACTCCTTAGCTTGATCGGTTGGGACCACGATCGGGGTACCTGTCTAAAGGGTTTCGATGTTTAAGTCAGTAAAGGACCGATCGGGATATCAGTGTGACTGCCATAATAAATGCGAATTTAAGATCCTCACCAACCTACCTTTGGGCCCTATTTATAGTTTTCGGTGTGAGCCTGTGATTAGGGTTCCTTAATTACGGTCCAATGATCCTTTAATCACGATTACTGACTCGTTTAACGTTAATTAACCCGATTGACTGGTTGTTCGACCGTGCGACCGATGGCCGCTTGACTGGATTAGTTGTGCCTTGTTTTTAACGTGAACGATTCGTGTATGGCTGATCGACCGACGAACGCATGTAAAGGACTACGCGAGTCTAAAGAGATTGGTCAACCGATGGTTGATTTACTGATTGTCCTTTGTTATGTTTAGGTGCTGCTCGTGCTTGTCCGATCGACCGATGTGCCCTTAGGGATCAGAGTAACTCATTTAGGTGTTACCGATGGACCGATGGGCCTGAACGTGGTTGACTTTTGACTTATTTATTTGACCGTTTGACCGATGGTCCTACAGTTTGTTCACCAGGCCGTTCGACCGATATTCTTTTAACGATGCTATGTGGTTTGTTTGTAGAACCGATTGACCGATGGTCCTACACAATTTATTTACCAGGCCGTTCGACCGATAGTCTTTTATGCACGAGTTTTTCCAACCTTGGTCGATGGGCCTGAAGATTGACTTTGGCCGATTGACCGATGGGACATACAATACAATAACAATAATAATAATAATAATAATAATAATAATAATAATAATAATAATAATAATAATAATAATAATAATAATAATAATAATAATAATAATAATAATAATAAGAAGAAGAAGAAGAAGAAGTAAAATGGTGATAAAGATAATAATGATAATAATAATAATTAAATAATAATAGTAATAGTAGTAGTGGAGTATATGTTACATTTATACTTTCTGTCCATATTTTCAAGAAATTAATATAATATATTGAATTTGGACTCTCTGATTTACTTTGAAATGAACAATTTCAGTCATTTCATGAGAAAGAAAAAAGACTTAGGTATATGATTAAATTAACTAATATTGAATTCAAAATAGTGAGTAATTTGATGCTAGCTTTTACAAAATAAAATAATAGCTTACACGTTGGGTAATTACTATAAATTGCAGAAAAAAGCCATATTATATATAGAGTTGTCAGTATGCATCTACCCAAAAATTATTGTTAGAAAAAAAATCATTTTAGTTTATTTAAACCAGCATAAATTAAAAATAACTATATAATTTATTTTACTTTTTTTTATAACTTTCATTTTGAAATACTAAGATTAATTATAGAAGAATGACAGTGAAACGATAGTTCCAGTCTTTTGAAGACAATCCTTTTCAAGAAACAAAACAACTCTGTATATGAGTACTCTTTTAGTGAAAATTCAAATATCGGTTTACCATAATGTTAAGTGAATCATTTTACACTACATCCACTCATTAAAACCATTTATGCTAATTTTATTAACTTTTATAATCATAAAAGTAATATTTAATCACTACTAAAAAATTTTATATTACATGATATTTTTTTTACACATTTATTAAAAAATTTGTAAAAAAGTTTTTTTCTATTATTTTTTTAAAAAATTTTAATTAGCATGTAATTATTTTTACAAAATTATAAAATTCGTAAGTATTTATTACAAAATTTGTTGTGAAAAATATTTTATACAAAATATTTTAAAAAAAATGAAAATAATTTATTGTAAATTTTTTTTTTTCATAACAAAATTTGTAAATATTTTTTAAAAAAAATTCAAAACAAAATTGACATTAAATATGAATTTTTTTAATAATAAACAACAAAAGACCTGTGAAAGCATACTTTATTATTGGATAAAACATCTATTAAATACAATAAGACTCGAGAAATAGACTTAAAAAAAAGCGAGATGAAAGCATATTTTATTATTAGATAAAACATCTATTAAATACAATAAGACTCGAGAAATAGACTTAAAAAAAACGAGATCAACTAAGATAATGATTTTTTAATAAATTTCAGTGTTAAAACATTTATTACGCTAACATCTTATTTGGCTAAAATTTATTAAAATACAAAATTAAGATAGAAACATTAAATAAAAAGTGAAATTTATCAAAAATTACTATTTCAAATAAATTTTAATTAAAAATTAAGAGTGTATTTAAAATTATTAAAGATGCATGGTTAATTTTTATATAATAATTTTATGGTGTATGGAATTTAAATGTATATAATGTTATTTATATACTAATTTTTACATACATTTTTTAATTCTTCTTAGTCATATTTGTTGAAATTATCAAATATTAAAATTTTCATTCTTATAGAAATTTTCAACTCCAATAAATTTTTATTAAGATAACAACTGCACACCTTTTAATTTTTAATACTTCTTTCTATTTGTAATGAAGTATTAAAGGAATTACACTAGGATTTGAGTTCTGACGGAATACAATTCCCAAAATTCGAGAAAATCGAGGTTTAACGAACAATACGCGTCAATCATATAAAACAGCGAATGAGCTCCAGAATGTTTGGCATGAAAAACGGTTAACGGAATTCTTCGTTGCCGTGAAGATAAAGAGTGAACAACGAAAAAAAAACATTTAAATGAAAGTGAAAAAACAAAAATACAATTTTCATTATTTTCTTCTCTTTTCCTTAATCAAACTAAAATCTTTCTCATTAACTTTTTACCTTTTCATTTTATTTTTCTGAATCCAATCAAACTTTAAAAAGTTTCTTGATAATTGCTATAACACCTGTCTTCAAAGGAATTGTTATACACTTATTTTTATTTAATTGGATGAGTAGTTCTTTTTTTTTTCTATATATTTTCAAATTTTCAATTAAAAGTGAAAAGAAAAAATCTATACCATCCAGTCCTAAGTCGGTGAAAATAGGATTCGACATATTCAAATCAATCTTTACAAAACCATTTTAATTTAAATAATCATATTTAAGAGACCAATTATTTTCGATCAAGCATACAAGTGTCACAAATAGAAGAGGGGACACTCAAATGCTTTGAAAGAAGTTGCTCTAATCTTAGGAGACACTTTTTCTAAAACAATAATTTAAATCAAATAATATAACGTGAATAACAATGAATAATTTATACAAAATTATTCTTTTATCTATTTGGAAAATTTTCTTAACTTATAGGAGAGTGATATAAAGAGGAAAGAAAAACCAAAATACGTTCTTTATAAGGAGAATTTACTAATAACAAGTTAAAAAAACAGATTATTCAAATTAGCTTTTACATAAACTAATCTTAAAAATACATAATTTTAACTTTTCTTCAAATTAGTCTTTATCTTTTCACTCTTCTAATTACTTATAGAAAAAAAAAGTTTATTCAAATTATAAAATTTTAAAATATAAAGTTTACTTATAGAAAATTATAAAAGTTTAGAGATTTTTTCCTATAAATTTTAAAATATACTAATAAAATAAAATATACTAGAAACTAATATTATCAAATATATAAATAATTTATAAAAGCTCTCGCATTTATAACAGTAATGTAGATATAGCTATATATTATTAAAATAATATAGAAATACTAATAGGAGATAGAGTTGCATAAAATAATACTTAACAGTAAAAAAAGGAATAAAAAAGAAATAGAAACATAAATAATGGTTTTGAAAGGACAATAAGAGTTGAAAGATAAGATAGTAGTATTATTGAATGAGGTATGAGCACTTTTTTTGGTGGAAAAAGTTGGTTAGAAAAGAAGTTTTTGATATGTTTGAAGAAATAAGATTAAGCAAAAGAAGAGAGGTCCTTGAATTTCGGAGAGAAGAATGTTGATTTAAAAGTCTAATTCAGAAGCGCAACTGATGCCTTCTTTTGTTGCATAATTATTGTCTCAGCAAACATTCACAATTCTTTTCTTCCCTCATGTAATCTCCAACATACAACACTAATCATTAACTACTTTCAATCAAAGATTTATTTAATTTCTAAGTTTAATTATTTTTTAAGTAACTTTCTTTTACTAAAAAGATATGTTGGATTGAGTTTTTCATTTTTCTATATTTTTAATTTAATATTTTATTATTTTATTTTGTCGTGATTTTATTTGATTTAACGTAGTTCATAGGAAAAATAAAAAAAATTATATAATTAAATTTTATGTTTCTTATATATTTATGTATTTTCAATTAAATTTATATTAATGTTTTTTAAATATTTTATATTTTTAATTAATTTAATTAGGGTGATGTAATTCTAAATAATCTACTTAGTTGATTTTGGGTTTTGTTTTCATATTATAATAGATTTTTAAAAACAAGTATTTTTATAAAAATAATCGAGATTTTAGAGATTTATTTTTATTTTTGTTTAAATTTTGTATATTTAAATTTAAAAGGATATTTTAACCAACCGAATGAATTATACTTAACCGATTGACTCAAGAACAATTGTTATTATCAGAACCGAAATCCTAAATTGAACAAATAGGAAAAAAAAGATAAGATTATAAGAATGACTATGAATTACTACATGAAACAAGGTTAGATTATCATTGGATCGTAATTAAGTCTTCCAAAAGGTAAAAGTCCAATAAAAGCACTACAAGTAAGGCATGTAGGTAAAACATTAATAGTTTTGAAATGTTTATTACATCAATAGAGACCCAACACTTGCTTGAATGTCAAAGTGTGTCTTTTTACATGTATCTGATTGAACATTGTGTTAGAATGATCGATGGATACATAGAGACTGTAAGAGTTGTAGGGTTAAGAGCATATTCGACTCTACAAGAATATTTTGACATTCACCATGGGACTAAGTTGACGATTTTATCCCATGGTGACCACAGAGAGTATGATGGACAACAAAGTAATTGAGGAGGAAGTAAGAGAACATATATATCACCTGATAATGATTTGAGAAGTCAATAATAGTTTTGAGATTAAGAGCATATTAAATCCTACAAGATGAAATTTGTAATATTATATTTGATAGTGTAACATCATTTTATGAAAAACTTAGTACGTATTATTTTTTCATAAAGATGCTTATATAGTAACCATAAAAAAAATAATTACATCATTCTATAAATATATATATATATATATATATA
>Ga0209389_1002326_pt1 | contig 14450 bp, 5 predicted proteins | sample CowpearedBW_FD_187526 | JGI IMG/M metagenome (GOLD analysis project Ga0209389, IMG submission 187526) | Root nodule microbial communities of legume samples collected from California, USA - Cow pea red BW (SPAdes) (version 2) | ecosystem: Host-associated > Plants > Roots > Nodule | place: USA...
TTATGAATATATATATATATATATATATATATATATATATATATATATATATATAGATGTTAAAGCTTAAGTAGTTAGGTAGGAAACACCGATAGGTTTCTTTTATAATCTAAATATCCACCAACCAATCGAGCATGGACATAATATGAAGATTATGACAAAGAAAGCATAACATACTGCAATAACATTGGACTAATAATGCTGAAGTCAAATCCCTAAATAGCACGCGGGTCAAAAGCTACAACTCCAAGTTCAAGCTTTTCGGTCTCAATCTTAGCTGATCAAGTTCATGCTACCACTGATACACAAAATAAATGTATTTCTCTTCAATGATTTTTTTTTAAAGGTTCTTTTACAACATATATATATTTAAAATATTCACATATATATAGATGTTCAATTTATAGATGTTACAATTCTTCCTTACTAAAAGAAATTTCGTCCTCGAAATTATTTATTTATTTTTGAAATAAATAAGGGTAAATGTTTGTTATTTTCTCTTCTAATTCTCATGTAATATCTCCATTAGCTTCATTCCACATGACCTTCACTAGAGGGATCTGTCTGTATGGGAAGCTAGGGTTTTTGTATTTAAAGTTATTTTGCCAATTTTTGGTCTATTTGTATGGTTGTGATGCTTGAATGAGGCTGTTGGTCGAATAAAAATGTGTGGTGTGCAAGTATGTTTGATTGATGTGGCGGTACTCTTTTTCTGCACTGCACATTTTTTGTAAAATGACGATTTCTACTACTTTAACCGTTGGATCAAGCTGAAATTTTAACAGCTGATCCTTAACACATAATTCTTGACTTTGACCGGTCGGATCTTTAATCGGAGTTCTGTAGTGAGAGCAGTTTTTATCGCAAGGTCACTGAATTTGTGTTGTTGACAGCACTGTACACTTTTTGTAAAATGAAATTTACTACTTTGTTAACCGTTGGATCGAGCTGATATTTTAACAGCTGATCCTTAACACATAGTTTTTAACTTTGACTGGTCCGATCTTGAATCAGAGCTCTGTAGTGAGAGCAGTTTTTATCACAAGATCGCTGTAGTTTGGTTGTTTCTATGATCTTGAATGGTTATTATTGGCTTGATTATAATTGTTATATTAAAAGCATGTGATAAATGATTATGCATGAGTGATGTGATTAATGAATTGTGGATGATGGGTTTGGGATAAATCTTGGCATGCGATTTCAATGAAATGGATGGTTATATATGTGGTCATGAATTCGGTATGAACAATAATGTTACATTGATGGCATGGTATTGGTATGAGGTGAAGTTTTATATCCTCGAATTGGGAAAAATGTGATGGTATGAAATCAACATGTGATATGAATGAGGAATTATTTTCAGAGGTTGGTATGAAATTGTAAGCATGATTAGTGTTCTCTTATTGTTGATTTATGATTTTTGGTCCGCGTCAGTGTGTAATTCCTTAGAGTCTCTAGGTAAGACCTCCGAGGTTGCGCTTCAATGGTCGGGACGTAATTCATGGCCCCTGTTAGTGGGTGTCTATGTTGGTACCCCATCTGTATAACTAGGGAAGGAATCAAGGTAAGGTTGCATCCTGATGACGCTCTAAGGGGCCAGTTAGTCTCACTTAGAGCAGACTGACTCCTGTAGAGAGAGTAGCAGGAGACCTGAAATTCATTAAGGGCTAACCTTGTGGTGAGGGTAATTGATTTATTGTAACACGTGTAACACATAGCTCGGGGGTGAGTAGCTCAGGGGTGAGCAGAGGTATCCACCACAAGTACAAGCATCCGCTGAATCCGACCAGGTTATACGTATCCGAATGAGTCGAGTTGAGTCGTAGTGTATTGATTGAAAAGTCATAACATGCTTGGTTGTTGTATGAATATTGGGTGGTGAACGTATATTTGACTGTATGATGAAAATGTTGTTGGCTCTAGCTTACCCTGTTTGTTGTATGGTTGTCTTGTATGTGGCTCTTCTTTCTTGCGATGATCATCAATGTAATTGATGGGAGCAGATGGGCGAGGATCCCGCGGTCAACAAGGAAATGACGATTCCGCTGCTTAACTCTTTTGGGCTGGACTTTATGTTTCTATTCTTCATGGGCTTTCTTTAGGGCTACGACCCATGTATTACTCTACGACTTACTATTCTACTCTCTTTTTGTTAGACTTTTATCTGGTTTCCGTTGGCATCATGGTGTGCCCAGTTTGTAGGGATTGTGTTAAGGACCCCAGGACTACTCTACATTACTATTTTGTGTGACGTTTCTTTAATTTCTCTTAATAATAAATGTGACGTTACAATATACAGTTAATGTCAAGCTGACAAATACACCACTATTTTCTTGGCTGATCTAATGTTAAGCTATTTCGAAGTTACACCCGTGCTTTCTTTGCAACTATTAATGTTAAGCTGTTCACCCACAAATTCACTCGTAAACCCAAAAAAATAAACAATCAAATACAGAACCTGTTGAGCACAGTGGAAGGCACCAACGGCGGAAACAAGGACAAAATTTTGGAAAGTGTCGATATGGATGTTTTAGGAGACGGGTTGGGAGAGAGGGGTTGGCAATTAGTAACAAACCTAGATGACATGTTGCCAATGATAAGAATCAAAAGAATGCGGCAAACAAATGTAACGCAAACAAGATACTAGGATCCTATACGGTGAACGAAGAACAGACACACCAAAGAAGAGGAACTCTGGAGACCAAAGGAGAGGAGGTGAAAATAAAAACCTAGGTTAAATTTCTAGGTACCACCCTTGGCCAAAGTGGAAAAAAATTAATTGAAATCTAAATTCATCCTGACCATGTTAGATGCACCTTAGATGCCACGGAAGGTAGTCAAAATGTTATCAAAATATGGGAGTTAACATATATTTTCCAAAATTTATTTGTCAAAATATTGTCCAAAACAATAATAAGCCTTTGTTGGAACTACACTTAACCTTGGTGGTGGGATATCACACAAATCAGTGTTTTTTTCAATACCTATTATTATTATTAAAGAATAATGCAAATTCTAGAACAATTTAAAATAATCTAAGATAGAGTTATTGAAATGTAATGAAATTTTTAAAGTATTAGAGAAAAATTAGGAAGAAAAGTCAAGAAGATTCTACTGTATAGAAAAATCTAGAATTATTTATTCAAGTTATAATTAGAAATTTCTAAAATAATCTATGAGTGTATAAATACTCATGTATCCTAACATTTGTAACATCAAGAACAACTAACACAACATCTCATACAACTACTCTCAACTACAAAATAAATTTCTCCAAGTAGTACTTTCATACTCCACTATCTACACATTTTCTCAATCTCCTTCGACTACCCCTTGAACAACCTTAAAATGCTAACACCTATTACAATTGCAACCATTTTTCTTGTCATAGACACTAAACTCTACTTGAACATGAGCAGTCTCGATCAGCGTCCCTTTTGATCTTTAAGCTCAGAAAAGACATTCTCAGGAATTAACTTATCAGATTCCTTATTCCCGTAGCTTGTAGTGTTCGATCCACTACTGTTACTATTGGAACTGCTAAACATGTCCTCAGTTGTACTGCCTTCATAATCCCCACCACTCTCCCACACTACGTCACCATGAGCACTATCCTGAAGCTGAAGCTGCAGAACAAACTCTAACACCCCAACGACGTCGTTCATGGAAGGTCGCTGAGTCCCATCCTCAAGCAAACAGCTCAACGCAACCTCACCAAATCTGCGCAAACAGTGACTTGCTATCTGCCCCTTCAGTGCTGGATCCACAATCTCACCCAGAGATCCCTTCTCATATCGATGCTTCGCCCAATCCACAAGTGACACCTGTTGCTTCTCCGCCGTTCGGAGCAAAGGCTGCCTCCCACACAATACCTCTAAGAGCACCACTCCATACGAGTACACGTCCGACTTCTCCGTCAAACGCTGTCGTTTGTAATACTCCGGGTCTAAATACCCAACACTGCCTTTCACCTGAGTGCTCACATGGGTCGTTGAAGAACCCGTGGGCCCAATTCGAGATAACCCGAAGTCTGAAACTTTCGCCACCCATCTTTCATCCAACAAGATGTTTGTGCTCTTCACGTCACGGTGAATAATCATCTGTTTCGCACCTGTATGCAGATAATGCAGTCCTCGTGCGGCACCAATGCATATCTGAAGCCTTTGCTTCCATGAGAGCGGAGGGTTATCGGATCCATATAGATGATCACGGAGGGTTCCACGATCCATGAAATCGTAAACAAGGATCATCTCGTTTCTCTCGTAGCAGTAACCGATGAGGGAAACAAGATGGAGATGACGAAGTTGAGAGAGCATTTCGATCTCGTTCATGAACTCGTTCAGACCTTGCTGAGAACCCGGTTTGAGCCTTTTGATGGCCACAGGTGTTGAATCGTCGATGTAGCCTTTGTACACGTTGCCAAAGCCTCCCACTCCAACGAGGCAGAGTTCGTCGAAGTTATTGGTGGCGGCAATGATTTCTGAGATTGAGAAGTGGCGACAAAGGTTGGTTGGCAGTGATGATGAGCCACCCCCGCGAGAAGTTCCCTCTTTTTTACTTTTAACGGCGATATCCTTATTGCGTTTCACGAAGAAGAAAGCGACAATAAAAGAGAGGAAAATGACACCGAAAACTGCCCCTATCACGGCGGCGATGGTTTTTTTGGAGGCTCCGCGTTTCTTGTTTGAGCCTTGACGGGATACAACTGTGGTTTGTGTAGGAGGGTCCGGATTTAGTCCACCAAGACTACCGTTATAATTGCTGATTTTGAAGATTTCAATTGCGTTTATTTCAGTGGCATGGATCATGCTGTTAGGGTGAGGATGCATTTTTAGTGAAAGATTAACCTTTTTCGGATTCTCTGAGATGATAACGACATACTCTCTAACCACGGGGACAGCCAACTGTTTCGTCCACAAGAAAACGTCTGCCCAATCGGTAGCCAACTGATCGTGGATGAAGATGTAGAATCTCAGGAGACCAGCACTTTGAATTCTCGGGTTAAGCTCACAAAAGTATAATCTTAGCAAGTAAGTGAAGCCGGGATCAACGGTAAGCTGCCAAGTGATGTTGTTCATATTATTGAAAGAGGCATTCATTCCCATATTCCTTACAGATCGGAACACTTGGTCTGGTGCCGTGTAGTTAGGAGTCTTCTTAGTGAAGCTCAGCTTAGTTGTATTCGTAAACTCAAAAGATTCTTCACTTTGAGTATCAAGGTACTTGTTATCAGAAATCCAAGTCCTTAACATACCTGTGTCCTCAGAGGAGGAGATGTCATGTTCACCAACTCTTAACCTGTACATGGTCTCGAGAGCAAACTTGTTCTCAACGGCATATTGGTTCATGGTGCCAACATATTGCGGCTGCTCTGTGGAGTCGTGAGGATCGGTGTAGTAGAGATAGGTGGGCATGGAAACAATCTCGATCCCGTTGATGAAAGCGTAGGAATCTGTGGTGGTAGGGATGAAGGTTATGTTGAGGTTCTCACCGTCTTGGAGGTTGATGCAATACTCTCTGAACAAGATGTCAGGGTGGCTAGGATCATCATCAGCATCGGCGTTGAGGGAAGCATTGAAATGTTGAAGGAGGGTGTAGGGGCCTGCTTGGACTGAGAAAGAGGCTAGGGGGCGAGGGAAGTCTTGGTATGAAGTGGAGTAGAAGAAGAGACGGATGAACTTGGGGCCAGGTGTGAGAGGGAAAGAGTAAGTGAACGGAGAGTGAGAGAGACGAGCATGGGTGTAGGGACCCTGGATGGTAGTCGGTGTGAGTGAAGGAGCAGAAACTGAGAGGTGGGTTGGAGAGAGGAAGTGGATGTCTGAAGTCCAATTGCGAGTGTCGAGAGTGGAGAAGTTGGTGGATGAGCCACAGCTTATGCTGAACAGGTCAGTGGGACGATAAATATCGTCTGCTGTGGAAAGGAAAGAGAGGCACCACAACAGGAGGAGGAGGAGGATGGTTCCTGAAGCAGTTGGCGGGCAAGCTGTATCCATGGATTATCTGTAATCAAAGCAACAAAGAGAACTGAATGAGTCAACCAATGAGTATATCAGGATTTCTGAGAAATTTTCTCAAAGCTCCATATTCCGTGTGTACTTTTTCTAAGCAAGTGGGACATTTCAAGTCTAAGCATATGTTCCGTCATCAAATCTAAGATAAAAATGATAAACATTGGGATAATGTATACTTTTACATAATAGTTAAATGGTTAAATTAGTGCGATGGTTATGTTTATTAAATTTTATATATGAATTAACATATAATTATAACACATTAAATATTATGTAAATTACTAAAATTTTGTTTGAAATCTCATAATTATTATCAATTTTATGAAGTATTATTTGGTTATAATGGAGAAAATAATATTCTAATGTTTTTTAAAACCATAAAACTTTGATTAAATCAACATAATGTTTTAGTTAAATCAGTATAATTAAAGTTAAAATTTAAATAAGTAGTATTAAGTCGTAGATATATGTAATTTTAATGTTACATATCTATCCACTCATTTAATTTATTATCATTTTAATAATATTTAATTATTTTTAACAATTTATTATTATAATAGAAAATAAAAATATGTTCTAATCAAGTATATGTATTATACCGGGAGATATTAACATCTAGCAATTCTAGATCTTGTCATCTATCTAAAGGCTCGCCTCAAGATCCTAGTAAGAATACTTGACTTTTGTGCTCCGTCATGGTTTTGTCCTTAAAAAACACGGGTGGAAGAAGTATTTAAATCACCTTAAACTTCGAGTTCTAAGCAATATGAAACTATTAGGTTTGTGATAGGAACATGTATATTTGTCTTTGTGGAACAATTTTTTTCTCTCTTTATTCCTTTTTCTTCTTCTAACTCGCTATTTGTCTAGATCAGTTTTTTTTTTTTTAACAAGTGGTGTATTTTCTTATAAAAAAGGATTGATAAGCACCTCTCTTGAAGCAACAAGAGATAAAAGACACCTCTCTTGAACACCATAGAGGATGAACATCTCCTCTGAATCATACAAAATATGAACATCTCTCTTGAATACTACAAGAGATGAAGAAACATCTTCCTTGAATTCATAAGGAATGAATATCTCCTTTAAATCCCACAAAGGATGAAGACACTTTTCTTGAATCAAACAAGAGATGAACAAGCTTACAACCCTAGCAAACAACAACACCTTATCACTCAAGAGTCACACTTGATGAAATTTAAGTCACCCATAAGAACTAGGCTTTTCCAAAGGTTGTGACAACTATTTTTTTGTAATTTAGCTTCTATGTTTGAAAGCATAAAGCTAAGTTACAATTACCGTTAATAATTGATTATTGTAAGCAAAAATCCTGCAACGTTACTCGAAGATAATTTTTCTTTGCAATAACCGATTATCTACAAGATCAATAATTGATTATTCTAGTGACTTCTCTCGAAAATAATTTTTCAATGAAATAATCAATTATCAATAAAAATAATTGATTATTCCGATGTTAATTGCAAAAGTAAAACTTGCTTTTGAGTTTCTCAATGCAATGATGATTTTACCTTTTGAAATGTGACCTTCTATTTTTCCTTATCTTTATTAATATACACAGATTACATCGGGTCAACAACTAAATTTCTAAGTCTTTAATAAAACTCTTGGGTCTAACCATTCAGTCTTTAATGTAACTCTTGAATTCAAGTTTCCCTTAACTTTGTACCATTTCTCCATAAATCGTCATCATCATTAAGACTAAATTTTTCATCATTTAATATCATCATCAAAACTTTACTTGTCTTTAAGATTGGGTTTAAGATATTCATCTTCTTCTTTAATCAATATTATAGTTGCACCATCAATATTCTCTAAATCAATTAACAAATAAAACTTTTTGTATTGTATCTCTAAATGAAATCACCATACCCTCCCTAGTTTAAAAATTGAAAAAATTTAACACCAAAAAAATTAGAGACAATGTTAGTCATATGTTTTTTAGATTTATTTCCAGTCATACATACTAACTTCTTAATTTGAAAAAATAGCAGAAGAAAATACGATTAGATTTTCAAATTCAATGTAATTTCTCATCCTCCAAATCATCGAGATAATTCTAATAATAAAAATCATTTTAATCGCTTTAAGCAAAAGACTACAAGAAAACTTCGTAAACTGAAAAATCAAATTAAAGAAAGAACTGCATATTCTAAAAATTTTCTTTGAACCATTCCTACACAAAAAAAACACAAAAGCATAAGACCAATATTTTTTTAATCTCCAACCCAATAGTTAAACGATCATATATGTTATATTTATTTATTTATTTATTTATAACACATTTAAAAAATAAATAAATAGGTTAATTTCAATCACATCCATTTTATAATTAATTGTGTTACAAATAGATCGAGAAAAGACAAAGTACACATAGGTGAATTTCTCGCTAAAACAATAAAATATATGATTAAATATGTTTTTTATTCTTTAATTTTTAGTAAAAATTAAAAATAGTCTTTCCTCAAAATTTTGGTTCAATTTAGTCCTTCAACTTTAAAATTGTGTAAATTTAATCTTTTTAATCAAATTTGATTAAGTTTTGTGACGTTTCAAACATATTTTATGATAACATTTACTTCAAAATATTAAATCCACATAATTTTAAAATTAAAAGACTAAATTTAATCAAAATATTAAAAGTTAACTAATTCTAATCTTCACTCTGAAAATTGAAGTACCGATAATATATTTAATCCTGAAATATAATACTCACGTACAAGGAAAGCGTTTTTATCACGCTTTTTACTTCCTTTATTTAACAGATTACGAACTTTGTAATAATTTGTTAACATGATTAAAATTATCAACAATTTTTAAGTAATTAGTTTCTACAAAAAGTAGAGTATCTACTAGTTGATTAAAAGATAAATATATTTATTTTTCTCTATATATTAATAAATATTTTTTTATTAAATAAATTATTATCAATTATTTAAATATTTTAAAATAATTATTTTCGAATGGAGATGTTAATGAAAATTATATTATTTTTAAAAATACTAGTCTTTCACCCGTGCATACGCACGGGTTTTTTTTGTTTGTTTTTAAAAAATAATATAATTAATATTATATTTATTTAAATAAATTTTAAAAAAATATATTTATCTATTAAAAATATTAATAATAATTATAAGTTTTTAAAGGATTAAAAATTTATTTAGTAAAAGCATTCAAAAATGTTTCGCTCCAAATATTAAACTTTTAAGATAATCCCTTTGAAGGTTTTTACTTGAAATTATTGTTCATTATTATTAATCTCAGGTGCTTATACTTTTACATGAATTCCTGTAAACTTTTTCCGATAGAAATATTTTTTATTTAAAGTCATGACTACCTATTTCTCTTTTTATTTAAATTACTTATTAATCTTTTTAAATATTTCCAATTCATATATAACAAATTTACTAAATTTTAAAAATATTTATTATTAATATATCAAATACTTAATAATTTAAGTTTTGAGGTGAGTGAACAAGTCAATGAGAAAGTCTTGAAGTCATGCAATAATATCTATTTATAAAGACGAAACATGTATGGCTAGAAACTACTAACTAGGCACTAGCTCCCTATCCTTCTGGAATTGATAGAAGATGTTAAAGCTGAATAACAAGTTTTGTAAATGACAAAATGTTGAAGTGGAAAGAAAGACATAAAGATTAGAAGTAGGGACGCGTTCCTTTGAGGCCATAAAAGAATGCTCCTGATCATTTATCTAACCCAAGTCTTCTTAGTAAGTCTACCTCTTTTATTTTTTATTTATGATGTGACACACACACACATAACACTTTTCAAACTACTAGTTAAGATCCAGTAATATAACTTTTCCTAATTTCTCACAGCTAAATCGCCCTTTCTAATTAGAAAATAAAATACCCAAAACATGAATAATTCCTTGACTTATGATGTGTATTGTGTATTTAGTTAAAATTTCAGTATATGAGTTCATAATTACATTAACAGTCATAATAAATTTTATCTCCTAAAACTACATCGTTAAAAGTTGTTAAAGGTCTATAAAATTCAAATATACAAGACAAATAATAAATAAAGTGACATGATGAAGAAGAATGTTAATTATATTTTTTTTCCTAAGTATGTTGTATAAAAAATAATAATACCAACTACCATGAATGTATATTATGAAAATACATTTTAGACAACTTTATTCTTAAAAATATTGTTATAGCTCAAGAGAATGTTTAGATGTTGGAAAGTAAAGAGGTTTTCCATTCAAATTAATAAGTGTGTCAGAAATAATAATAATAATAATATAATATAAAAAGAAATCATGATAATAAGATGTATTATATTTAATAAAAATATTATTAATAAAATAAAATATAAATAATAATATTTTGACACATTTGTATCATCAATATAATATTAAAGATAAAAACAAAAAATATCGAGTTGTTGATATAAGTAGACACTAAAAAAAATTATTATTTAGTGAGGTTAATATATGAAAGTTATAAAAACCCTCCACAAATTAATATTATTTAAGATGGTTATGATTAAATGGTATGAGGATTAAATGGTATGAGGTAAAGGAAGTTTATGACATAATGGGTTATTAATAAAAGAGATTAAAATCCTTCACAGAAAAACTTTCGTTATATAACTTGAATACTAGGAATAGTCCAAAACCTACACAAATAGTTTATAACAAATCTAATTGTGGAGGATAAAAAAATCTCGCACAAATTATTTGCAAAAGGATAAAATCCTTCACAAATTGAAGTAAAAAACTCCGCTAATTATCTATTTTTTTTAGTGAATTATCGGTGAGATTATAAAAAACAAGCATGATTAATTCATTCTTATTTAGGATGAATAAGTTTTATCATTTTGTAAACTCCAATATATAAAGCACACTTTTTACTAATTTTTTTTTCATAAGGATACAAAGTTCAGTACTTTTAAACATAACTTTTAATACTCATGGATAAATAAACACAACATTTAATGTTTGTGTATGAAGAATGAAACATGATATGTAGTGTTTGTTTATAAAGATCGAAATACAATTGTTAAGACTTAATTATAAGAGTTATTACACTATTTTTATAGAAATCAATGATTGCATAGCTTAATGCATAATGGGTTACTGCATAAATTGGTGCACAACACAAGGGTTAGTGCAAGGATTGGCAAACAAAGATTAATGCTTAATCATAAATCAATTGATACAAATACTTTATAACCTAGCTGATTAGATTATGCACACTTTTAGTATTTAATTGAAAAGAAATAAGTGTAAATTGTTTATTACCTATAAGATGGAATATTGTTTACTCTTAATCAAGAAAAAAATCATTGCAATTCAATAAAATGATGCACATTATTTAGTATTATAACATGAAAAGATCAGTGTAAACTATTTACTATAGGTCAATTAGAAGATATTCAAAAAACACAAATATGTTGTTATTGTGAATTTTACAACTGGCTAACCATGATAATGCTTAATAACAATAACTAATTTCCTTTTCAATCGACTGGATACTTTTTGCCTCAGCTAGGTTCTTAGAATGTTTTATAACAGTCGAGTGGTTGATGTTTCTATACTAAACTATGCCTAATGATAATTGCATAAAAGGCTAAAAATAAATGATCAAATAGATTGTAAGAAAAATGTTAAAATGCAAGAGTTAAATAATTGAAAGAAATAAATTTGATTAATTAGTGGAGGATCCTTTTACATTGAAAAGCTCTGATAATGGCTTCTTGTTACTAAAAGCTCTCAGTGGCTGGGCTCCTTCGTTGGGCCTAATAACGGTCCAATTGAATTTAGTTCAGCCCAGTCAATGGTTATTTTATGAAAAATCATTAACAATTTTTTCAGGGTTAACATAGTTGCCTTTTAGTCGTTTGAATTTGAAAAGACTGTGTCTTTTACTTGCAAAATAATGAATGATCCAATTAGTGTGTACTAAGATGCACATATTCATTTTGTGTGAGAACAAATGAAGACTGCAAAGCTTTTAACCTAAAAATGAAGTGATTAACAAACAAACTTAATCGCGATATTATGGTTTTCATTGCAAGGCTCTTCCAAGTAGCAATGTGAACGTAAAATCATGTGGTACATGTCTCTCACTCTTTTCACATCCAAAAATCCAGTATCGTAATTATTTTCAAAGTTGTTGGCCTCGGATCTTGTTATCACAACAGCTAATCCATGTTTTCTTCTATGTCTCAAAGCCAATCCAACAAATAATCTCAAGTAGCAAACCTGTTTTTGTCCGTTGTTAAGTGCACTTTTAAAGTAAATCATTCCTACTAATAATAATAACAATAGCTAACTCAAATAATTTTGTTAAAATTTTAAAAATTATTACTCATATATCAAATTAACTCTTATTATTATTGAAGACTCACAGTTTTCTAATTGTTATTTATCGATATAAAACATACATATTCATATTATTTAATGAGAACAGATAAAAAAAATCATAAAAGCTATAAAATATTTTATTGAAAGACCTTCACCGTTTTTAAAATATTGTTTTATATTATTTTAGTTTTTTTAATAAAGTGATGTTCTAAATTGTAAATAGGGGTGTGAATAGTACTTTTAGTAGAAACGTGGACTAAATATTGTCTTGGATTCCACCCAAATTAGTACAACCTTAAATTATGAAATTTAAAGATTGTTGTGTTTTTTGTTGAAATAGTAAAATTTATAGATATATCTTGGGTTGCATTACAAATTCTGCTAAACATGATGAATTAGTTAGATAACCTTGATTTGGAATAGAAATTAGAATACATTTGTTGCGTGAATTCAATGATTTAGAAATAGGGTTAAATATGTTTTTGGTCCCTCAAGTTTCAGTGAAATTTAAAATTAGTCCATCTTCAAAACTTTATACCAATTTAGTCTTTCATCTTTAGAAATGCGTGGATTTAGTCCTTTTAACCAAATTTTGTTAAGTTTATCTGATGTTTCAATTCATGATAGTATTTGAATTGTTTACATCGTTTGACATATTTTCGCTTCGATGTTAACTCAAATATTATCAAAAAATGCGTTTAAAATGTCAAATAAACCTAACAAATTTTGGTAAGAAGGACTAAATCCGTGTATTTCTAAAGATGAATGACTAAATTGGTATAAAATTTTGAAGAGGGACTAATTCCAAAATTCACTGAAATTTGAGGGACCAAAAACATATTTAACTCTTTAGAAATATTAGAAATTGAAAAGTGCATACGTAAATCACTCTATAAAAATGGTTTAAGTAAAGAAAATAAAGAACTTTTTATTTAACTAGAAAATTAATTTATATATAAAAAAATTAAATTGGCACCCCTAAAATTTTTATTTATGTTTCGTCACTATTCGTATCTTGAAAATCCATAAAACCAAATTCTGAAAGCCGGTAACTCCGGATTTTGAAAGCTGGTAACTCCGGCTTCTGAAAGCCGGTAACTACGACTTCTGAAAGCTGGTAACTGTAAACCAAAAGGGTAGCAGTGGAATTATAAAAAAGTTGGGGATGTAGGAAGAAAAATTGGGGGTGCAGGAAGAAAAGTACTAAAAGTGAATAACAGTGGAATTATTTAATGATTTATGAAAGATATTGAGATCATCATTTAATTCCTTACTTTTCTTTTTTACTTTTAATACTTTATTGATAACTTATTGAAAATTAATTTTATTATGACCAGAGATAGAACTTTAATCGCTTTTATCAACTAACATCCATCAAATTAATTTGTATTTTTAAACAATAAAAATATACAACTAAAAAATATAAATAAAATTATTAGAAATTTTCTTAAACTTAATATAAATAATATAATTATATATAAATATAATTTTAAAATATATAAAAATATATATAAACAAAATTATAAACAAAAATTGGGGTTACCGGCTTTCAGAAATTGAGTACCGAATTTCATTCTTAGGGGTGCGGTTGCAGAAATATTTAATTTATAATTTATTTTATTTTTTTGAAGGATATAATGGTCTTTACAGTCAAACTTGGAGGTGCAGGAAGAAAAATTGGAGATGGAAGAAGAAAAACCCCATATCTGTTCTATCTTCAACAAACAATAGGTAATCGTTCCGAGTTTCTTTCTGCACCCGCATTGTTTTCTTCCTACACTTCCAACATTTCGTGTGCTTCCCGGTTTGCCCCTTCTAATTATATATTAAATAATTTTAAGGGAGTAGAGTCACCGGACTTCACTAGAATTGTTGGTGTGTTTTTCGGCATCCTGGTTTGGGATTTGTTGAGTCAAAGCCGGCTTTTTTGTATTTCAGGGTCCCTTTGACCAGAATATTGCAAAATAGGGTTGGTTAAATTTTTTTTTTTTCAAAAATGGGTCATGTCGTTAGTTGGGCGGACGACTTCCAAGGTGAAGTAACGACATCCATTTAAAAAAAAAAAGAAAAAAAAGAGAAAC
>Ga0209389_1002328_pt1 | contig 14446 bp, 17 predicted proteins | sample CowpearedBW_FD_187526 | JGI IMG/M metagenome (GOLD analysis project Ga0209389, IMG submission 187526) | Root nodule microbial communities of legume samples collected from California, USA - Cow pea red BW (SPAdes) (version 2) | ecosystem: Host-associated > Plants > Roots > Nodule | place: USA...
GATGGATATTGAACCGCCGGCAGAGCTCCCGCCGGTTCGCTCCCTCCTGCATCGCAAGCCGCACGAACTCCCGCCGCTGATCCATCACCGACACCTCTCGCCAGGGCATGGACTTGGCCTCCTTTACTGCCAAATCCCTGCACTATGATGTGTCGGCTATGTCCCCGAACACCCGTCGGTCATGTCCCCGGGCTGAACACTTGACAGGGCGATCCAGTATTCCAGCCACGGCTGTGCTTGAACCGAGAAGCCGCGGCGTACTGGATGCCCTGGTCCCGGCTCCGCCAAGGCTACGCCGGGGCGACAAGGGTGCGCGGCCGCCGAAGCTTTAGCGAAGGCGGCAAGCCCGGGCATGACGGAGAAATTGGGAGATGCGCCAATGACCACCACCGCCATGCTGCGCGCTTTCTGCGATGCCGTCGAGCAGCGCAACGGCCGTGCCTTCGCCGAGCTGTTCACCGAAGACGGGGTCTATCACGACGTGTTCTACGGCGCCTTCGCCGGCCGCGCGAAGATCGCCGCGATGATCGATGACTGGTTCTATCGTACGGCGACCGATTTCCGCTGGGACATGCACGAGCCCGTCACCGACGGCACCACGCTCTATGCGCGCTACACCTTCAGCTACAAATCAACCCTGCCGGAAGCGAACGGTGCGCGGGCGATGTTCGAGGGCGTTGCCGTCATGACGCTGCGTGACGGCAAGATCGCGAGCTATCACGAGGTCGCCAATACCGCGCCGGCGTTCGTCGATTTGAAGTTCGCACCCGAAAGAATCGCGAAGATCGTGGCCAAGCAGGGCGCCGAGCTGAAGGCGCGCCCCGAGATGCGGCGGCATCTCGTCTAAAGCATGATCCGGAAAAGTGCGAAGCGGTTTTCCGGAAAGATCATGCGTAAACAACAAGCTAAAGCGCGATGACGATTATCCAAATCTCATCGCGCTCTAGCCGTCATTCCGGGGCGCGCGGAGCGCGAACTACGGTGCGCAATCGCGCATCAGAGAATCCAGAGATTGTTGAGCGGGGTCATCGCTGCGCGATCCCCCCGAATCGCAGTGTGGCTACGGCGGCGGCGCTTTTGCCATCGGCTTGCGCTGGGCCAGCGCTGCGACCGTCGCGGTGCCGATCGGGCCCTGTTCGTCATAGAGCCAGCATTCGCCGATCGCGACGCCGTCGGTGGCGTGGTGGTTCACCACCTCGAAGCCGATCCACTTCGTCACCGGCAGGCGGTGCAGATAGATCGTGACGTCGCTGTTGATGTAGCCGAGTCCCTTGTCGCCGGCGTTGGCAAACGGGCTGGCGAAATCGGCACCAACGGCGACATGGACGAACGGCGTCATCGGGGCGCCGGCGACGAGCTCGCGCACCTCGCTCATCCACAGCCGGCGCGGCCCGAGCGAGCCCATGTGGCCGACGATGGGGCGCGTGGTCCATTTGCCGTTCATGCCGAGCCTGGGATCGGTCGGTTTCGGAATGTCTGATGGCTTCGGCACCTCCCAGTTCGGCGGCGACCAGACATTGCCCTCCGGATTCTGCGTCTTGCGCAGCAGCTGGCAAGAGGCGCGCGCCATGCTGACGCCGCCGGAGACGAATTCCGCCTCGACCACGCGGATGCGCAGACCGTCACGCACGAGGCGTGTCGTCACCTGAATCGGTTTGTCGATCGTCGGCAGCCGAAACATGTCGACCGTGAGCCGCGCCGGCACGAATTCGGGCCCGGAATGGCGTTCCTCGATCGCGAAGCCGAGCAGGCCGACGATGACGCGGCCGTGCAGCGATGTCGGATCCCATGGACCATTGGCAACTTCCGTCGGATGGAATGTATCGCCGTCGCGCGTGAAGAAAGGCATGTTTGTCATGCGCGCGAGATTGCGGGAATGGGTGAGGAAATCAAGGGTGGGCGTCGTAAGAGTGAGGGGGCAAAAGCTCTTGCCAAAATAACAGGTGTCATCGCCCGACTTGATCGGGCGATCCAGTATGCCGAGACGGCAGTGATTGAGCCGAGAAGCCGCGGCGTATGCCCCGATCAAGCCGGGGCATGACAGCGAAAATTAGGAGGCGAGCTGCCACTCCTCGCGCACGCTCTCGTCTTGCTCGTCGGCAATCGCATTGGCCCTCATCGCATCAAACTCCTCCCGCGACACCAACTGCGCCAGCGCCCAGACCGCAGCTCCGCGTACCAGCGGGTTGGCATCATCCAGCAGTCGCCGCGTCTCTTCCGCCAGGGCAGCTTCGCCCGAGTTGCCGATCGCAATCAGCACGTTGCGCAAGAACCGGTCGCGGCCGATGCGTTTGACCGGTGATTTCGTGAACAGCGCACGGAATGCGGCATCGTCGAGCCGCGCGAGTTCGGCGAGAGAAGGCGCGCGCAATTCGTCGCGCGCGGCGAGCTTTGCCTCGCGCCCCTCTCGCGCAAACTTGTTCCACGGACAGGCCGCGAGGCAATCATCGCAGCCATAGATGCGATTACCGATCGGCTTGCGGAATTCCTGCGGAATCGGACCCTTGTTCTCGATGGTGAGATAGGAGATGCAGCGCCGCGCATCGAGCTTGTAGGGCGCGGGGAACGCCGCCGTCGGGCAGATGTCGAGACACGCCCGGCACGAGCCGCAATGGTCGATCTCGGCAGCGTCGCGCGGCAGATCGAGCGTGGTGTAGATCGCGCCGAGAAACAGCCATGAGCCGAACTCGCGCGAGACCAGATTGGTGTGCTTGCCCTGCCAGCCGAGATGCGCGGCCTGCGCCAGCGGCTTCTCCATCACCGCGGCGGTGTCGACGAACACTTTCACCTCGGACGGGGCGGTCGCGACCAGCCAGCGCGCCAACGCCTTCAGCCGCTTCTTGATGAGGTCGTGATAGTCGTCGCCCTGCGCATAGACCGAGATCGCCGCGCGCGTGCGCTGCTTCAGGATCGCCAGCGGATCTTGGTCGGGGCCGTAATTGACGCCGAGCATGATCACGCTGCGCACGTCCTGCCACAGTCCGCGCGGATCGACCCGGCGCTCCGGCTGCGCCGCGAGCCAGTCCATGTCGCCATGGCCGCCTGAGGCGATGAATTCGAGGAAGTGTTTCCCGGCGCTCTCGATCGTGCCCGGCGCGGTGATGCCGACGCAGTCGAAGCCGAGCGCGCGCGCCTCGCGTTCGAGCGCCGCCTTCAGTTCAGTCGGATCGGAGTTCAGAAATCCAGGTCCACGTAGGTCCGCGACGCCGGCACGCCGGCCAGCCATTCGCTCAGCAGCGGACGGAACGACGGACGGGATTTCACCCGCGCGTACCACGCCTTTGCTGCGTCGTCCTCGCTCCATGGCACGTCGCCCAGATAGTCGATCGCCGAAAGGTGCGCCGCGGCTGCAAGATCCGCGTAAGTGAGCCGGTCGCCGGCGAGGAAATTGCGCGTCTGCGCCAGCCAGCCGATATAGGCCAGATGATAGCGCACATTGGCTTTCGCTGCGCGCATCACGTCGGCCGAAGGCGGGCCGCCGCCGTTCTCCTCGCTCATGAAACGTTTGTAAATGCGCTCGGTGACGAGGGGATGCGAGACTTCCTCGAAGAATTTTTCGTTGAACCAGGCCATCAGCCGGCGCACCTCGACGCGCTCGAAGGTCGTCTCCGGCATCAGGCGCTTGGGTCCCATCCCGGCGCCATAGGCCTCGTCGACATATTCGGCGATGATGGCCGCGCCCGGGATCGGCGGCTGCTCCTCGTCCACCAGAACGGGCGTCGTGCCCGCCGCATTGAGCAGCAAAAACGCCTCGCGCCGCTCCCAGCTGCGTTCCTCGACCAGCTTCAGGTCAAGCCCGTATTCGCCCGCGATCAGGCGGATGAAGCGCGAATGCGGACAGAACGGATGATGAAATAGCGTAAACATGAAACCTTTGACTATTTGATGGTGCTTAAGAATCCATCAATGTTTGTGCGGCGCCACACTAGTCCCTCAAAACCGCGAAGCAAGCGCGTGATTTCGCATTTTGCGATTGCAGCATTGGGGGGAATAGGCGAGAAGAGCCCCGCTTTTCCAGCCGAAATGGACCGTAAATATGTCAGACGCAATACGGGCAGTGATCCTCGGCATCATCGAGGGTGTGACCGAGTTCCTTCCCGTATCCTCGACCGGCCACCTCTTGCTCGCCGAGCGCTTCTTCCATCTCGGTGAAGGCGCGTTTTGGGATTCGTTTACGGTTCTGATCCAGCTGGGTGCGATCCTCGCGATCGTCGGACTGTATTTCAGAAAGCTCTGGGACGTCGCGATCGGCATGTTCACGGGCGATGCCTATGCGCGCCGTTTCGTGATCGGCGTGCTGGTGGCGTTCCTGCCGGCCGTCGTCGTCGGCCTCGTTGCCGGCAAATACATCAAGAGCGTACTGTTCAACCCCTGGGTCGTCTGCTTCACGTTGATCGTGGGCGGCGCCATCCTGCTCTGGGTCGACAAGCTCGACCTCAAGCCGCGCGAGCACGACGCCACCAAATTTCCGCTGCTGATGTATCTCTATATCGGCATCGCGCAGTGCGTGGCGATGATCCCGGGCGTGTCGCGTTCCGGCGCCAGCATCGTCGCCGCGATGCTGCTCGGCGCCGACAAGCGCGCGGCGGCGGAATTCTCGTTCTTCCTCGCCATTCCCACCATGATCGGCGCGTTCGCCTACGATTTCTACAAGAACCGCGCCGAGATGACGATGGACCATATGAACATCGTCGCGATCGGCTTCGTGGTCTCGTTCATCACCGCCGTCATCGTGGTGAAGACATTTTTGACATACGTCACCCGCCACGGCTTCGTGCTGTTCGCCTGGTGGCGAGTCATCGTCGGCACGCTCGGCCTGATCGCGCTGGCGCTCGGTCGTTAAGCTCTACGGCCCGGGCTTCAACGCCATATGAGTTTTGATGAGTTTTGGCACGCGCTTCGTTTCGATCGGCGCGTCATCGCGGCCGACATGCACGGCAAGAACCATCACTGCTAAAGCGCGATGAGATTTGGATGAATCGTCATCACGCTTTAGCTTGTTGTTTACGCATGATCTTTCCGGAAAACCGCTTCGCACTTTTCCGGATCATGCTTTAGGGCGTTTTCGGCCGCGATGTCGACAGCCTCACGTCGTTACGGTGAAGCCTGGCCGGAGGCGGTGTTCAAGAAGCTGAAGCTTTGACGCCATTGCCGCACGTTCGGTGCGTTCCCTCGCCCGCTTGCGGGAGAGGGTTGGAGAGAGCGTGTCTCCACAGCGAGCTCCCGATGACGAGAAAGCCCTCACCCGCCGCGCGGGACGATGCTTCGCATCGCCCGGACGCGGCGACCTCGCAGGCGGGAGAGGTAAGAACCTCACACGCTCATGCGCTGGAATTGGCCTGCGGCGCGGAAGCGCCACAGATATTGCGGAGCAATCGCTTCCAGCGAATCGGGCGTGATGCCGAGGCCTTCCAGCGTCAGGCCGGCCGCCTTCGCCGCCTCCGACACCACATTGTCGCGCTCGAGCAGCGTGACCTGGTCCGACGTCAGCTTGAACGCGCCCGGCGCGAATTGCAGGAAGTGAGCCTGGAAGCGGGCGAGGCCGAACGGCAGCGAGATCAGCATCCGCTTCCGGTCAGTGATGTCGAGGATGGTCTGGATGATCTCGCGCATCGTCAGCACCTCCGGCCCGCCGAGCTCGTAAGTCGCACCCGTCCTGGCCTTGCCGTCGGCAGCATTCGCGATCGCGGTGGCGACGTCGCCGACATAGACCGGCTGCATCCGGGTACTCCCGCCGATCAGCGGCAGCACCGGCGACATCCGGGCCAGCGCGGCAAAGCGGTTGGTGAACTGGTCCTCGGGGCCGAACATCACGGAGGGGCGGAAGATCGTGGCTGAGGGAACCGCAGCCAGGACCGCGGCTTCGCCCGCCGCCTTTGCTCTGGCATAGCGCGAGGGCGATTCGGCGTCGGCCCCGATCGCGGAGACATGCACCAGCTGGGCTCCGGCGGCGGCTGCCGCTTTGGCGACGGTCTCGGCGCCCTTGGCCTGGACGGCATCAAAAGTCTGCGCGCCAGCCTCGGTGAGGACGCCGACGAGGTTGATCACGATGTGCGAATCACGCAGCGCCGCTTCGACTGAGGCCGGATAGCGCAGATTCGCCTGCACGGTGTGGACCTGCCCGACCCGGCCGAGCGGCTGGAGGTATCCGGCGAGTTCCGGCCGCCGCACCGCGACCCGGACCCGGTAATCCCTCTTGCACAGGGCGCGGACGACACTGCGGCCCAAAAACCCCGATCCGCCGAAAACCGTGACGAGCGTGTCCAGATTCGATGCCATGGGGGGTCCATTCCTGCGGAAAGAGTGCGTCTTGTCAGGCTTTTATCGGCCTGGTTTGCGATGCGCAATCGGCATCCCGAACCGGGCTTCAAGCATGAATTGACAACGGCGTCACCGAACCGTAGTAACCCCCTCCGTGCCCCAAACGGCATGCCCAGGTGGTGGAATTGGTAGACGCGCTGGCTTCAGGTGCCAGTGGCTTAACGGCCGTGAAGGTTCGAGTCCTTTCCTGGGCACCAACATCTTGCTATGATGTTGATTGTTCGATAACTCCTTGAGAACTGATCTTTTTCAGTCGCCCGCTTGTACAAACGGGTGGTACAAAATGGTTCTCTCGGTGTGTCAGCCTGCCAAGATCAAAGGCGTGTACTACTTCCGCAAGGGCATCCCTGCCGCGCTGCGACCGCTCGTCGGCGGCAGATGGGAGTGGAAGGTTTCTCTCGAAACGAAAGACCCTCATGAGGCTCGACGTAAGCACGCTCTAGAGGCTGTGCGTGTCGCGCAGGAGGAGGCGAACCTTCGTCGGCAACTTGCCGCACTCTCCGCCCCACCCCTTGCCGAACTCGATGCCGAGACCATCAAGCGGGTTGGTGAAGCTTATTATGTCTATCTTCTGGAGGAGGATGACCAACAGCGGGTTGACGGCTTCCGAACGCCAGACCGCATCCCCGATGAGCCGACGCCCACCTTCGAGGAATACGCGGCCGATGGCGCGGAGTTCGAGGCCAGCGCCCGCCACGATCTTGCGCGAGGCGAGCTTGATGCTTTCTACTTGAGCGAGGTTGATGAGGTTCTGTCATGGGACGGGTTTGAGATCAGGCTCGTTCCGGCCTCGCCAAGCCGCAAGCTGGTCGCCCGCTCACTTCAAGCCGCCGCCGTCCGCGCCGCCAAGGCCAAGCAGGAGCGGAACAGCGGCGAGCCGATAGAGACACCGGCCTATCCGCCTCCGTTGCAGAAACCCACCCCGGCTGGCTCTCTGACGGCGTCTCAACCCCTGCTGACGCTGTTCGCAGATTGGTGGCGAGAGGCCAAGGCAACTGGCCGTAAGTCCAGCACCCACGACAACTACCGCAACACCATAAAGAACTTCATCGCGTTTCTCGGCCACGACGATGCAGCGAAGGTCACGCGAGATGATGTCCTCCGCTTCAAGGATCATCGCCTGTCCATCGTATCGGCAAAGACCGTCAAGGACGGTGATCTGGCCGCGCTCAAGTCCGTATTGGGGTGGGCCAAGGACAACGGCCGCTTGATCACGAATGCAGCCGAAGGCATCACCCTCAAACTCGGAAAGCGCCCACAACTGCGCAAGAAGGGTTTCACAGCCGATGAAGCTCGCGACCTGCTCAAGGCTGCTGACAACTGCCTGCCGAACCCAAGGGAAAAGCCCAAGCTCCATCTGTCCAAGCGCTGGATACCGTGGCTCTGCGCCTACACAGGTGCTCGCGTAGGTGAGATGATCCAGTTGCGTAAGCGGGATGTCAGGCTGGAGCAGGATCACTACGTCGTCACCATCACCCCAGAAGCCGGAACAGAGAAGAACAACCTCGCGCGGGACGTCGTGCTCCACCCTCATCTCATCGAAAAAGGCTTCTCGGCCTTCGTGGCGTCCTCAGCAGAGGGTTACCTCTTTATCGACCCTGATGACCCAAGCCGCATCCTGAACACGCTCAAGAGCCGCAGAAACGATCTGGCCGAGTTCGCAAGGGAAACCGTCACGGACACGCGGGTGAAGCCCAACCATGGCTGGCGACACCGCCATACCACGGTGTGGCTGGACGCTGGCCTCTCGGATCGCGTCAAGGACTACATTCAGGGCCGTCCGCCAAAGACTGTGGGCGACACGTATGGCGACGTGACGATCAAGGCGCAAATTGTGAACCTCGCCAATTTTCCCCGACAGGGTGAGTAACCCCGGCCAGCACTACTGCGAGCCGGGGCACCTTCCGCAAGTGATCAGGCTTGTGCGTACTGGCGAGCCAGCGTCACCACATGCTTCCACGTCACGCCCTTGGCCTTGCCGGTCATCCGCTTGATGCCGTGCTCAATGACGAGATTCTTGATGGCAGCACTGTTATCCGCCAGCCGGGACAGTTCAGCATAGTCCGCCTGCCCAAGCTCACGTATGGCCGCTGCCTGCCCCACCTGAACCACTTGGTTCACGGACGCGACCGCCGCATCCTTGCTGACGCCCCGGTGTTGTAAGCCGTTCCAGATCACGTCATCCTGTGGAAGCTCACCCGTCAGGATGTCCTTACCGAGTTCAATGGTGGCCTCCTGATCAAGCCCGGTGTGCATTGCCGCAGCAGTGATGACGTTATCCATGGCCACGACTTCGGCATCAGTGGCGCGGCCGTCGTCGGCTGCACGGTGGTCAACAGCGTCAGCGGCATCGATAGCCTCGCTATCATTGCCCGGTGCCTTCGGCGTTACTGCCTCGCTGGCCGTGGCGTCCACACTTAGCTTGACACCCGCCGCCCTGGCTTGTGCCACGGTCATCGGAACGCCAGCCACTTCCACTATGTCGGTCGGTTGAAGATCGGCCTCCGAATGGACATAGCGCCTTGCGCCGGTCTGTCCGTCCAGCACCGTTGGCCCGGTGCTGCCGAAGTCATCCGACGATACGAAGTTGGAGCCGGTGTCATTGACCCGCTCCGTGCTGATTGAGGTGGTGGTCTCCCCGTTGGCGTTGGTGGGGGAGGTGGAGATGTTGCAGGTATATACGGTCATTGTTGTTGGTTCTTTCTCGTTATTGTTTGTTGATTGCCCATTGGTCTTCTTCGTCATCATCGAAGGTCGGGAAGGGCAGGTTGCCGATCTTCTCCATGAACGCCCGGTTGCGGTCTTCCTTATCCTTCGGTGACAGGTCGTCAGGGCCGTTGGCCAAGTCCGCCGACGCTTCGATGAACTTGATCACCGCTCCCGCCGTGGATGCCGTGATCTCCCTCTCTCCGTTCATGATGCGGGAGAGTTCGTTCTGAATCACGGTGTCGAGCTTCCGCCACGCTTCCAAGGCAGAGCGCCTGATGTCGCTCTTGCCTATGGTGGCAGCGGTGGCCGTGGTCTGATCGGGCTGTGGCTGTTTCTTCGTCTTGGATGCCACTGCCATCAATCCCCGTCCTGATTGACCAGACCCTGCTGGCGTGGCGGCTTGAAGCCGCAGACGGGCCTGTCGTTTTTCAACGCATCATCGTCGTGTCCACCGGCGTTGCGACTGCGGTGCAGGATGTCCCTGAACTTCTGCGCCTCTTCGTTGCTGATGGCAGTCAGGATGTCAGGGTCGTTGTACGGCTCGAACTTGGCAGAGCGATTCACAGAAGGAACGCCAGCCTTGCTGATTGTGGTCTTTTTCATTTCTGTTGTTCTTTCATTGATTGGTAATCTCGCAGGGCGTTTGCGATCATGTCGTCTGTGATCCAATTGGCGGGCAGCGCCTCCCTCAGGGCGAGGAAGACGCGCTTGCCCACAGCCACCCGCACATAGGGCGTTGGCCTCCATTGATCAGTGACGGGGATTTCAGCGGTGACCTTTTGCATCGGTCCCTCGCTGGCAGGATAGCAAGACCGGGCGATCCATTGAGTGGTGGCCCTGATCTTGGTTTCCTGGATGTGCGAACACCATACGGCGGTACGACCAACCGTGGTGTGTAGTAGTCGGGGCAGGTTGACCTTCTGGCCCTCGTAGAAGCATCGTGCCCACACTTCGACCATCATGGCTTCGATCAGGAGGCGGTAGGCCAGCCGGTCAAAGTCTTGCCTCTGGCTGAGCCAAGCCCATACGATCTGGCTCTTGCCCTTGGTGGTGAGGGAATGGGCCTCACGCCTGATCTGAGCGGGCTTGAGGGCGTTGCTGACTGGCTCCCGGAGCTTTCTGTTGACCGCTGTTTGTAGGAGGGCCAGCAATCGACCGGCATCATTGCTCTGGCTTGCTGCATCGAGATAGCGGGCGACGGCTCGCCGTGCTGCTCTGCGCTGTTTGCCGCGTGGCATCGGGTGCCATGCGTGACCGGCTTCTTTCTGTCGCCAGCGGTGTTTCGTGCAGAGTGAACCAAGGTTCTCAGGGCTGACCCGCGTTGAGCAGCCGGGGACGGTGCAGATGCGATGGGGATCAAGTCGGGCTTTGTCTCGTTGCAGTCGCTCGACCGCACGGGCATGACCGGACGGTGAGAGCCGCCGATCTCGTTTTTGCAGAGTGTGCATTCCTGTTTTTGTAAGTTGTTGCGATCATTATAGAATTTTCGATTGAGGAGATGTGTGTAAAGCTGGGGTGTAAAGATTTTACAGACACATCCGTAAGCCACTGCGAACAAAGGAGAAGTCCTGTTAGAATTCGTCCTCGACCTGCTGACACGGGCCAGCCTCCTCAAGCACCTTCACGGCCCTCGTCAACCCGGCAAGCACTTCCCCGCGATGCCAACCATCCGTTAGCGTTCTCGCGATGCTTTCGACCTGTGCAAGGTGCTGCAAGGCGTCGTCTCGCCGCCGCTGGCTCTGCTCCTCATCGGTGAGCCTGTGCTTGCTGAGTGCCACGCTTTCCCCGCCCATCTGTTTCCAGAGCTTGGGGAAGTCCTGTCGCATCCAAGTGACGATGGTGGTGTGAGATCGCAGGCCGTGAAGGTTCGCCGCGATCTCGCGTGACGATTTCAGCCGCTGCTTACCGCGCTTGTCATGGTGCCAGCACCGGCCAGCCCGGACATACGCTCTGAACACTTCGCGGTGTTCCTTCGCTCTCAGCGGCTCGCCATGGGTCAGGTTCGACTGCGCTGAAATCCAGCGAGCCTCAGCATCCGTGGCCTCAACCACTTCTGCCATCAGCCACGCCCGCTCTGCTCGCAGTGCCGCCTTCACGCGGTGAAAGCCCACTATCAATTCCGGGACCGCTCCCTGACCATCGGCTCTTGGGATCATGCGAACGATGATCGGCGGGAAGCCGTCAGGAACGTCGGCAAGGTCCGCCGCTCGCATGGCGTCTGCGTAGCGAGCCACCGTTGAGGGAACGAGTGCTTTCCTGATCTGGTTGGCGTCGGGCTGGATCAGTTCAGCCAGGTGGACACGGGTTAGCCCCGGTCTGGTGTTGTTGTTGGTGTCGTAAGTATTTGTATTTGTTAGTAAAGTCGTCATTCCATTTCTCTTTTATTCTCCCTATCTGTCAGCAAAGACGCCAACATCTCGGACATACGTCCGCAACCCGGCCATAGAGGGTCAGCAAGGCTCACTGAATCGTTTTGGTGATTGGACGTGTCCGACAGCCAGCCCGGCGTAAGCCACTCATGGGCCGTCAGGATCGCTCTGCGGGCCTATCCTGCACAGGACGGGTTCCATCTAGCGTTCTGTTCTATCATAAATACCCGAACGAGGTATTCAGGTGTTCTCTTGCCTGTAACTGCGTTCCAACTCAGCCGCGAAATGCTTGAACCGCTCTCGCTCCTCATGGAATTCCTGACCGTAGGATGAGCGCTTGGGATTGATACCAAGGCTAGCCCTTGGCACGACCCATCGCTTGACACTCGGCCTGTCGAGATAGCGTTCCAAGGCCTCGCGCCCGCCATCGAACTCACCAAAGTGGTTGATGATCACGTCGCGAGCCTGAGACCAGCGGTAGCGAAACATATAGGCGTATCGCCAGCCGGTCGTTCCCAAGAACATGATCCAATCGACGTATTGGTCTCTGGCTTCGCCCTTCCGCAACGCGAGCCAGATGCGATAGCAGTCGGCTCCCATGGAGCGAGCGTCGGCATTGATGCGTTGTCGTCGGCCACGGTCCTTGCATCTGATGTCGCAGTATTTCCGCTGCGTCTTGCCGCCCCCGAAGGCGTCAATGACACGGCGGCAAGCAACGCAAACCGTCTTACCATTCCTGATAAGCTCAATGCGTTCGGCTTCGGTCGGCGTCCTGGGGTATCGGTTTTTAAGCATCGGCGGGCATTGCCTTGACGCCAACCTCTGCCAGTCTCTTTGCCACCCTCGCCATCGTCGAGCGGCTGCATCCGATCAATTCCATTATTTCATTCCAAGAGTGGCCCGCCGCCAACAGACGCAGGATACGTTCATTGCGCTCCGTATCCTCAGGGCGTCCCCGATACTTGCCTTCGGCCTTGGCCCTAGCCTGTCCTTGAGCTTGACGGCGGCGGCGGTCCTCATAGTCCTTGCGGGCGACAGCGGCCAGCATATCGAGAAGCATGTTGTTGATCGCATCGAACAGCCGCGCGGTGAACTCATCGCCATTGCCCGTGGTCATCATCCATGAAGTGGGCAAGTCCAAGGCCACAACACGCACCTTGCGGGCAGTCAGTTCGGCCTTGAGCCTTTCCCAATCAGCAGCGGTGAGGCGTGACAGCCGGTCAACCTGCTCAACCAAGAGAACGTCTCCCGGTGAGGCGTCGGTCAGTAGCCGGAACAACTCCGGGCGGGAAAGGGAGGCACCGCTTTCGTTCTCGACATACCAGCAGGCAATCGACAGACCACGCTCGGCCGCAAATGCTTTGAGTTGGTCCTTGGCTCGGCTGGCGTCCTGCTCATCGGTGGAAGCGCGAAGGTAAGCCCGAACAAACATCTTGAACTCCATCAGTCTGATTTGAATAGTCTGATTGTTGTTGGTCCGTTTTGAACTGTCAATCTGAATTATCAGACCGCCTGCATGGTGGTCCGATTAGAGGATACCCAAAAGGAACCGGCGGGGAGCCGGCCTTCTGTATTACGGAATGCGGTGGCTATCGGCGTGGGCCACCCCGGAGGGGGGCCTCTGATGACCCCCGCCCCGACGGCGTGTTTCAGATTTTTGCTGTAATTTGGAAGGCGTATTCATTACGAATAATTCGCGTTTATTCGCAGGAAGGCCGATTGAATCGGGAAAGGCGTCGTGGAAATCGCTCGTTGGATCGCGCATTGTATCCGTACTCTCCCGTGATTCGGCGCCTGTCTAGTGGCGGGAAGAAGCGAATGTAATTCAAGTGAACTGAATTTTTCTGTTCAAAGGAGCAGTCCATGAATGCTTTTCCTCTTGTTCCACATTCACCCAGCTGCTAATCAAGGCCCCATGATTGATTCACCGGACGATCCGAGCGAACAGGCCGATTTTGCCGCGAAGGAGCGAGCGGAGCATGCCGCACGGGTTAAGGCGGCCTCCGACGCTTTGGGCGCTGCCCTTAAAGAGTACGCTCAAGCCCTACGGGAGCAGGGATGGTTCCTTGGATGGGATAAAGGATTTACCGACGGCTGGGAGGCGGCTTCCAAGCACTTCACCACTGCTGCTGAGGCCAGTCGGAAGTCACGCATTCCGCCTGCGCCACCACCGCAAGCCGGAGTGCTCCCGCTTGCTTCCGTGGGACAGGATGCGGCCACCGCGACCGAAAAGGTCTACGCCTTCATCGAGGGGAATCCGGGCCTTCGGGGTGTGGAGATTGCCGAGCGCTTCGCCCCGGTCATGCTGGAGCGGACCGTTCGGACAGCCCTTCACAGGCTTCGGGATAAGAAGATCAAGAACGTGGGAGGCCGATGGTACACTATCGCTGCGGCTCCGGGGCAGGCAGTGCCATGATCCCCGTAGGCATGCGTGAGTATTCCAATATGAAAAGACCACCTCGCTGTGGCGGCGAAGTGGCCTTTTTTGTCTTCGAATTGCCGACGCGGTTCGAAGTAGCGATCGACAATAGGTATTGGCAGCTTGGTCTTGGCCGTCCGAGCATTACTCGCCTTTCTCCTACGTCGCAACACCCGTCGGAGAAAGGAACGTGACCCATGGTAAAGGCAACTACACCGAAGAAGCCGCGTAACGTGATCTTCCGCCGCTTCCGCAAGCTGCCCGACGGCACTGTACTCGATGCACACGAGTACGGGCTGAAAGCGTGGCCGATGTACTTGAAGTAGCCCTACTGACTTTGGGTTAAGATAACATGCAACAGGTCCGCCCCACGATTGGCCGTCGTGGGGCGTTTCGTTGTGGATTCAGAATTGATCTTGGTACGTGCCGCTGGTACAAAAGCAGCCACTGGCGGCCGGAAAACGTCAAGAAAATCAAGGACTGGCGAGCGGAGCAGCCCAATCCTTTCCTGGGCACCATCGCTCCGCGATGTCCTCGATTTCGCTGAAGTCCCTGATACTCAAGGGTGATCGACCGTCTCAACTGGTGCACAGAGACGGTACACATGCTTCTGCGAATGGCCTCTCCT